>Ga0224512_10000128_pt1 | contig 81544 bp, 78 predicted proteins | sample SF_May12_sed_USG_4_FD_169103 | JGI IMG/M metagenome (GOLD analysis project Ga0224512, IMG submission 169103) | Sediment microbial communities from San Francisco Bay, California, United States - SF_May12_sed_USGS_13 | ecosystem: Environmental > Aquatic > Marine > Sediment | place: USA... | reverse complement strand
AAGCAGTTCCATGTTCCTCCCTGTGGAGCAAGGTTCCTTATGCGCTCAGTGTGGTTGGCGCAGGCGGTGACTAAAATAATCAGGTCAAGGTTTTCAAGAGTGGCGCTAACAAACAAACTTCGATGAGGCTTATTTATCGTGATCCTTTTTTTTCAGCAACTTGTCGTGCGCGCGCCGGCCTGGGCCTTTGCGGCGGATGGGGCTGTCCACGTTCCAGCGTGATTGATCACGACGTTGCTTGCCTGAGCGCCGGACCATTTTCCGGCGCTCGGGTCCATTGTATGTTCCATTGTCGGTGTCTTCGTCGTCACTCACGCTATTCCTCCCCCGCGCCGTCAGCCCGATCCGGATCTGATTGTACCCGGAAAGATTATTAATTGATAAATCTCAAAGAGCGTGCCGCCCATTCTATATCCGCACGATGTGGTCCATAGGATGGATGCCGTACGAGCCGACCGGGAGCACGCGCGATATCTTGATTTCCTGCCCTTTGCCGTCCGTGTGCTCCATCAGGTCGGTAACAAGTTTGTGACTGTAGGGTTTTTTGTCGGCGGTCAACACCAGCGCCACCTTGGGCTTCAAGCGGCGGGCACGGTTGATCGAGATCACGACCCCGACGCTACCCGTACTGAGTTCCACCAAAGAACCGATGGGGAAAATTCCCATGCAACGGATGAAATCCTCCACCAGCTCGGCGTGAAAATCTTTTTCCCGCCATTCGTACATGCGTTTCAGTGCCTCTTCGGCTGACATGCCGCCGGAGTAGATACGGTCGCTGGTCACGGCGTCGTACACGTCGACGATGGAGGCGATGTATCCCACCTGGCTGATGGCGTCGCCTTTCAGGCGCACGGGATAGCCTTCGCCGTCATGGCGCTCGTGATGTTGTTGCACGACCTGCATCGCGAATGGGGGGATCCCACCATTATTTTTGATCAGCGCCACACCCCAGCCCACGTGCCGTTTCATAATTTCGAATTCCGCTGCGTCGAGGCCGGAGGGCTTCTCGATTATATTCTTGGGGATCCTCAGCATGCCGATATCGTGCAGCATCAGGCCTACCCCCAGTTCGATCAATTGATCCTTGGTGAAAACCAGGTGGCGGCCGAACGCGATACCAAGAATGGCGGTGCGGATGCTGTGCAGCGCCGTGTATTCGCTGATCTTGCGCATGTAAGTCAAACACACCATGGCATCCGGATTGCGGATCATGCTATTAACCATGTTGGTCACCACCTTGGTGACGAGCTCCATGCTGAATTCCTTGCCCTTTTGAATATTGCGCAACATATCGTTCATCACATCTCGTGCGCTGGATTCAATTTCACGGGCGCGGGGGATTTCCTGCTCCAGCGGGGCCTGGTCTTCGTAGGCCGGTCGAGTCCGCGTCCTGCCGGGGGAATCGGCCAGTTCCCTGATCTTTGCCGTTAGCTGGTCTTCCTCCACCTGGATGGCGCGCATCCGCGATTCGTATTCGACGCGGTTGCTTAAGGGCAACACATCAAGCCCCAGGGCGGTATCGATGATGACGTATTTGCAGTGTTTCCTGAGCAGGTCCATTTCTTCGTCCGTGCGCAGCTCGAAGCCCTGAAACAGGAAAGGAGATTCCAGCCAGGGACGATCCAGCTGGGAGATATACATTCCCGGCCTAAGATCTATGACATCAATTCGTTTTTTTCCTATATCGACCATCTGGTGAGAGACTGAACGAAGCGAATGCGCCCCTTTTTTAATATATGTGTCCCATAGTAATTAATAGTCAAGAATCAGGGAAGTAAACGCGTTTATTTAGGTTAACTGTAGCCTAATTTCGCGCCACGACAGTCGAAAACGGTGTTTCCTTCTGCCCCTGGATTTCAGGGGTTTCCCATAGTTCCATCCTTATTTTTTGGGCGAGCGCGCTAAAGACTCTACCGCCGGCAGTGATTTCAGGTAGGCCGCGATGGCGCGGCGGTCCTCCCGGATCAGGACGGATGTGCTGTTATCGATGACATCCGCCATGAGATCACCGGCGAAATCGCCGTCCGGGGTCATGCCGGTTTCGAGGTAATCCGCGATGTCGCTCGCACTCCACTTGCCTATCCCGGTTTTTCTGTCCGGTGTGATGTTGGGAATCTTGGTGTCGTCCACGCCATGCGGATTCCCGGCCAGGTATTGCGCCTCCTTGAATCCGCCGAAAAAGTGGCGTGGCGTATGGCATTCGCCGCAATGGGCCACGGCTTTAACCAGATACGCACCGCGGTTCCAGGCCGGTGGTTTGTCAGCCAGCGGCTGAAAAACTCCGGGCCTGAAATACAGCATTTTCCAGAAGCTCAAGAGGGGACGTGCGCGGAGATACCACGGCAGCTCATGCGGCCTGTTGGCCTGCCGCACCGGTTGACGGCTTAAGAGATATTTCCTCAGGGCGCGAAGGTCGGCATCGGTCAGTTGCGTATAAGAGGTATAGGGAAAAGCCGGATAATAATGTTTCCCCTCCGGGCTTATTCCCTCGCGCAAGGCACGTTGGAAATCGGCCTCGCTCCAGCGGCCGAGGCCGGTGTCGGGATCAGGCGTGATGTTGGAGGAATAGAAGATGCCAAAGGCGGTCTTGAGCGCCCGTCCGCCGGCTAGCGGAGAACCCTTATTGTCCTCTTGAGTATGGCATGTTGCGCATCCGGCGGCGTGGAAGAGATATTCGCCTTGCGGTAATGCATCATCCGCCGCAGACAAAACCGGAGCGACGCTGATGAATAGCCACACGGCGACGCTCTTGTGCATTGCCAGATTTTTCATCACCAACGACGACCGGCGTAGGTGTTATTTTTCTTCCTTGCGGAAATCCTTGTGACACCCCTTGCAGCCTTCACCCATGTCCTTGAAGCTGGCAGCCATCGCCTGCTGATTCCCGCCTTGCACTGCTTTGGCAAAGGCCTCGACCTTGGTTCGGGCATTCTTGGCGGCCTTTTCAAAATCCGCGCGCTTGGTCCAGACGGCATCCTTGGCCTCGGTGTCACCGAAATCGGAGTCTTTCGGGAACAGGGCAGGAATATCTTTGGTCAGCACTTGCAGGGCGCGTGCATGCTCGGCCAGATGGGCTTTGTAATCGACCTTTCCCTGCACGATTGCGGCCGCGGCGGAAGTATGGCCGCCGATGGCCTTCATCACGTTTTTACGATATTTGATGACATCTTCCGGTTCGGCCGCACTCAATCCCAGCGGGACCAGAGCGGCCAGCATCATGCCCGTAAATAACAGTTTGCGAGTAATGCCGTGCTTCATCATGAAGAGCTCCTTTGCTTGGAAGTAAGAAAAAAACTTGTTTTAACAAAATTATCCGGCTTTCAGATCCTATACGACGCCGCCAGTTCAGGATTTATTTCGAATAATCGCGCTCGCCGAAGATCGCCGTCCCCACTCGTAGCATGGTGGCGCCTTCTTTAATGGCTTCAATGTAATCACCGCTCATGCCCATGGACAGTTCCGTAAAATTTTTCAGTCCAAACCGACGTTGACAGTCATCGCGTAAATGTCGCAATTCCGCGAAACACCGGCGAATTTCCTTTTCGGGGGCATGGTAGGGACCGATGGTCATGAGACCGCGCAATGGGAGGGAAGGGAGATCTGCCTTCATCAGTTGGTCGATGAAATCAAAAAGCTTTTCAGGGACAACGCCATGTTTTTTTTCGTCACGCGTGATATTGACCTCGATCAGCATATTAACGCTTGCTGATTTTTCTTCCAATTGTCGGGAAAGCTTGCGCGCCAGGGCGAGACTGTCCAGTGAATGCACCCATGAAAAATTTCCGGGGATGAATTTTGCTTTATTGGCTTGGAGATGGCCAACGAAATGCCAGTCGATGGACGGATTTCCGAACTGTGAAATTTTTGGAAGGGATTCCTGTGTTGTACTTTCACCAAAATCTTTCTGTCCGGCTGCCATGGCTTGCGCAATCGCATTAATCGAATGACCTTTTGATACGGCAATCAATCGGATAGCGTCGGAACTTCTTGTGCACGCTTGCGCGGCGTCGGCGATCGATTGCTTAACAAGGATTAAATGGCTGGCAATCTTGTCTGAACTCTGGTTCATAAATTGCATGTTAGCGCGATTTAAAAAAAATTTTCACTTGTCAACGTTGCGTGTGATTCTAATTTGAGGATAATGATCGCCCGCGCTGGATGGATCGAACACAAGAGGTAAGAAGCCCGTGTCAAAGAATGGACCCCGGAATGCCAGCACCCATTTACCTACTGAGATACTCAAACGGGCAGGCGTGCACATGGACAAACTCTCCAGCTTGCTTTCGCATTGGAAGACGAACGTGGGAGAACCATTGGTCTCACACAGCTTCCCCGTCAGTTACGTTAACGGCCGCCTGAGTCTGCGTGCCGACACCTCCGCCTGGGCCAGCCGGCTGCGACACAGTCAGGCAGAACTCATGAATGAGTTGCGCGACGACCCCTTTTTCCACGATTTGCGCGAGCTGTACGTACGGGTGCTCCCGGAGCGGGCGCGCGTGCCGGGCGAGAAAAAGCGCCAATCGGTTTCCTTGCCCAGTCGCATACCCGCCAGCGCCGCCCATCTCATCAAGAGCGTGGCCGATGACATTCTGGATCCGGCACTGCGCCGATCGCTTATCCGGCTGGCCGGCGCACGCGAAAAATCAGCATCCGCGAAAAGATAAATCTATAATTGCTTCATGATTCTGATCCGACAGGTTGGCGGTCGGTGGCGCCTGCTCGTGACGCTGTTCGGCGCCCTGTCTGTATCTTGTGCCACGCCGCCCGCGCCGCGTTCGATGCCGGAAGCCACGCCGGAGGTTCAGGCGCCGGTATCCATTCCCACACCCATCCCAGCGCCCGCACCACCGAAAGAAATCCGCATCGCCGCGGTCGGTGACATCATGCTCGGTGGCACGGCGACACCGGAGCTGCGCAAATTCGGCTACGATTATCCGTTCGAACAAACCCAGGGCATCTTGAAGCAGGCGCAGATCGTCTTCGGAAATTTGGAAGGTCCGCTGACTGATGGGGGCAAGCCTGCCACCAGCAAGCAATATGTCTTCCGCTCGCCGCCGGAGAAGGTGGCGCCAGCACTCTCGCGTGCCGGTTTCAATGTTGTATCGCTGGCCAACAATCACACGCTGGATTACGGTCCTGAAGGGCTGGCCGACACCCGCGCGGCCCTGGATAGGGCTGGCATCGGCTATGCCGGGGCAGGGCGTAATCTGGCCGAGGCGCGGCGACCTCTCTATATGGTGGTTGACGGGGTGACGGTCGCTTTTCTGGCCTATTCCCTGACGTTTCCGGAAGAATTCTGGGCCGGTGTGGACACCCCCGGCACCGCCTTCGGTCACGAGCGTTTTGTGCGCGCCGATGTTAAAGCGGCGCGCGAAAAGGCCGATATCGTGGTGGTTTCTTTTCATTGGGGCCAAGAAGGGAAAACCGAGCTGCGCGACTACCAAGTGCAGCTGGGACACGCGGCGATCGAAGCGGGCGCCGCCGCGGTGCTGGGACACCATCCGCATATCCTGCAAGGTGTGGAACGCTACCGGCACGGCGTGATCCTCTACAGTCTCGGCAATTTCGCTTTCGGCTCTTACAGCAATACCGCCACGCGCAGCGCGATTGCGCTGCTCACGTTCCGCGACGGACGGTGGCAAGAGCTGCGCCTGTTCCCGCTCAATGTGAAAAATGCCGAAGTCGTGTTTCAACCGCGTGCGCTCGCGGGACCGGAGGCATCGCAGATGGTGGGGCATTTGCAGCAATTGTCGTTACAGCATGGTACCGTTCTGGAAAATCATGACGGCAGTGCGGTGCTGGTCAATGACGGCGGGTAAAGCCCTTGTGCGAATCCAGGCATCTGTGTTTAATGCCGGGCCATGATTCGTCCGTTTGAGGCTTTCGTCGGCTTGCGTTACACCCGCGCGCGCAAACGCAGCCACTTTATCTCCTTCATCTCGCTCATTTCCATTCTTGGGATCACGCTTGGTATCACCGCGCTCATTACCACGCTATCGGTGATGAACGGCTTCGGGAAAGAGCTGCGTGGCCGCATCCTTGGGGTAATCTCACACGTCACCATCACCGAAACCAATGGCCAGCTGCGCGACTGGAAAGGCACGGCAAGCCAACTCCAGAATCCGCGTATTATCGCTCGCGCACCCTATATTACCGGGCAGGGCATGGTGTCGCGTGGCAAAACCGTAAGCGGCGTGATGGTGCGTGGCATCCTGCCGAGTGAGGAATTGCAGGTATCCGAGTTCGGCCACCGCATGCTCGAAGGCCGCCTGGAGTCACTGAAGCCGGATGAATTCGGCGTTGTGATCGGCAGTGCGATCGCGTGGAAACTAGATCTCACCCTGGGTTCGCCGGTTTCGCTCGTCATCCCCCAGGCGCTGGTGACGCCCGCCGGCCTCATGCCGCGATTCAAACGCTTTACCGTGGTCGGCATCTTCAGAATGGATATGTATGAATACGACAATGGCTTGGTGCTGATGCATCTCGCGGATGCCGCCAAGCTCTACCAGATGGGCGATCAAACCAGCGGGCTGCGCCTGAAGCTCAATGATGTCGATGCCGCGCCGCGGGTGGCGCATGAACTGGAGGCCGCCTTGGGGCCGAATTACCTTGCGCGCGACTGGACACGCGAGCACGGCAACTTTTTCCGCGCCCTCAAAATCGAAAAAACCGTGATGTTCGTGATCCTGCTGCTCATTGTCACCGTCGCCATGTTCAACGTGGTGTCCACGCTGGTGGTCGTGGTCACTGAGAAGCGTGCGGATATTGCTATTCTGCGAACACTCGGCGCCAGTCCCAATAGCATCATGGGCATCTTCCTCGCGCACGGCTCAGTCGTCGGCGTGGTTGGCACCCTGGTGGGTACGGTGTGCGGTATTCTGCTGGCGCTCAATGTTGAGCCAATTGTGCACGGCATCGAGCGTCTGTTCAGCACGTCGTTCATTTCGGCGGATGTCTATTTCATCAGTGAGCTGCCATCGGATCTGCACTGGTCCGACGTGTTTCTGGTATCAGGCTGCACGCTGGTGCTGGGTTTACTGTCGGCTCTCTATCCGGCCTGGCGCGCCTCCAAGGTGCAGCCGGCTGAGGCTTTGCGATACGAATGAGCCGGAAATCCGAAAAGAAAGGGAAGACGCCCATGGCCGAGGAGAATAACGCCGCAGACAACCTTGCCCCGGCCGATGACCCTCTGGCGGCCGAGTCGTCGGCCACGCCGGATAAGCCTGATAAAAAACACATCCTGCGCGCCACCGGCCTGCAGAAAATTTTCAACGAGGGTTCGTTTAATGTGCACGTATTAAAAGGCGTGTACCTGCGGATCGCACCGGGCGAACGCGTGGCCATTGTCGGCGCCTCCGGTTCGGGCAAAAGCACTTTGCTGCATTTGCTTGGCGGTCTCGACCGGCCCACGGCAGGGCAAGTGGAAATCGACGGGCAGGACCTGACGAAAATGAACGAAGCGGAAGTCAGCCAGTTGCGCAACCGCCTGCTGGGATTCATCTACCAGTTTCATCACTTGCTGAATGAATTTACCGCGCTGGAGAATGTTGCCATGCCGCTCCTGGTGCGGCGCGCCCCGACGGCGGAGGCGATCAGTCAGGCGCAGGCCATGCTCACGCGCGTCGGTCTCGAGGGACGTTTGCACCACCGGCCGGGTGAACTTTCAGGCGGCGAGCGCCAGCGTGCCGCCGTGGCACGTGCCATGGTGACGCGTCCCCTGTGTGTATTGGCGGACGAGCCGACCGGCAATCTTGACCGTGAGAATGCGCACAATATTTACGAGCTGATGCTGGAACTGAATCGTGAGCTCAAGACCTGTTTCATCATCGCCACCCATGATCCCGCGCTCGCGGAAAGCATGGATCGCGTGCTCAAGTTGGAAGACGGCGTGCTCAAGTCCGTCTAGGTTGGCGTTGTCCGGTCCCGGACTTTTTTCCGTTTCTCCCAATCACGAACAACGTGCCAACGCCACAGGCCGCGGATGCCCAGGTAGCCAAGCAGGGCGCTGATCGCGCCTACCAGGAACGAACCCAGTAAAAACGGCTTCCAGACGCGGGTGAGTTCCGTGGTGATCCATTCCCAGGAAAAGTCGTACCCGACCGAGTGCATCGGCGTGCCGAGAATCCACGCGCCGAGGCTGTAGCTGAAATAGAAAACCGGAGGCATCGTCAGAGGATTGGTGATCCACACCAGCGCCACCGAGATCGGCAGGTTGACGCGCAACAGGATCGCGGCCGCGGCCGCGGGGATCATCTGGAAAGGCATGGGGACGAAGGCCATGAAAAGTCCCACGGCAAACGCTCCCGAAGCGGAGCGGCGGTTCAGGTGCCACAGGTTGGGATCGTGTAGCAGCTTGCCGAAAATTCGCAGATGCTTGTGATCACGGATCTTGTGGGGGTCCGGGAAATATCGCCTGATATATTTTTTTGCCATAAATTTCAGGTGTATATTCTCACGAAATAAAAATAACAGCCAAGGAGACTGTCATCCGCGTCGCCACGTTGGCCTTCCTCGTTGGGGTGCTGTGGGTGCAGCAGTTGGCCGCGCTGCCTTCCCTGTGGTGGTCGCTGCTGCTGTTGCCGCTCCTGGGGCTGGCGCTTTGGCGTCCCCTCTGGTTCATGGTGCTGTTCTTTGTGGCCGGGGTGACATGGATGAGTTTCCGCGCCGGGTTAATCCTGGAGGAGGACCTGCCGCGAGAACTTGAGGGCCAGGACCTGGTGGTCGAGGGGATGATTGACGATATTCCCCGCCGGGCGGATTACGGACAGCGATTCGAGCTTGAAGTAACGCGTGCTGAACACGAGGGCAAACCGGTATCGATCCCCCGGCGGATTCTGCTCACCAGCCGAGCGCCGGGTTTTCAACCGCACGCCGGTGAGACGTGGCGCCTGAAAGTCCGCCTCAAACGGCCGCACGGTTACCAGAACCCCGGCGGTTTCGACTACGAGGCGCATTTGTTTCGGGACCGGATCCGTGCCAAGGGTTACGTGCGTGACGACGTGGCACCGATGAGTCTCGGCGGGGAGCCCGCCTGGCACAATATTAATCGCCTGCGCCAGGACCTGGGCGAGCGCATTCGAGAGCGCCTGCCCGGAAACGACTACGCCGGTATCATTGTGGCGCTGGCCAACGGCGACGGGCGTGGTCTTGGTACCGAGCAGTGGGAAGTGCTGCGACGCACCGGCACCCTGCATCTGGTTGCGATTTCCGGTCTGCACATCAGTTTGATCGCCGGTGTAATGTTTTTCCTGGCACGTTGGCTGTGGGCGCTGCCGGGATCGACGGTTTTGCGCTTGCCGGCACCCCAGTTCGGTGCGATCTGTGCGCTGTTGGCCGCCAGTTGTTACGCCGCCCTGGCCGGTTTCGTGGTCCCCACACAACGCGCGCTCATCATGCTGGCCGTGGCCATGTCCGGCATCCTCCTGCGACGGCGTTTTCCCTCCTCACAGTTGCTGGCCGTCGCCGGCCTGGCGGTGCTGATTTACGATCCGCTCGCGATCATGGCTGTGGGATTCTGGCTATCGTTTGCCGCTGTCGCCGTAATATTGCTCGTGATCCAGGGCGACCGATCATTGAAACCGCTGGTTTGGAGACTGGGTTACATCCAGTGGGCCATCGCGCTTGGCATGCTGCCGCTGATGTTGGCGATGTTTCAGCAAGTCTCGCTGGTGGCGCCGGTGGCGAACATGCTGGCGGTGCCGGTATTCGATCTAATGGTGGTGCCGCTGACGCTGCTGGGCGCGCTGTGGCTGGGGATTGTTCCGGACGTTGCCGGCATTTTGTTCCAACTCGCGGCATGGCTGCTGCACTTGTTGTGGCAAGCGTTGGCTGGACTGGCGGAATTGTCATTCAGCCAGTTGTCGCAGCCGGCGCCCCCGATGTGGGCACTGTTGTGCGGTGGAATGGGTGTGATATTGATGCTGGCACCGCGCGGGTGGCCCGCGCGCTGGGTCGGTGGTGTGTGGTTGCTGCCGCTGTTTCTGATCCGACCGGCAGGGCCGGCGCCGGCGGAGGTGTGGTTTACTTTGCTCGATGTCGGTCAGGGGCTCGCGGCCGTCGTTCGCACCCAGGGGCACACCTTATTGTTCGATGCGGGACCGCGTTTTGGGGATTTTGACACCGGGAAGGCGGTCGTGGAACCGTACTTGCGCGCCAGCGGCGTGCGTCGCCTCGATGCCCTGTTGATCAGTCATGGTGATAACGATCACACCGGTGGCGCCTTTTCCGTGCTGCGCGCCTTGCCCGTGGACAAACGCCTCAGCAGCGTTCCGGAAACGCTCCCCGGGGCAAAGCAATGTCAGCGCGGGCAGTCGTGGAGCTGGGACGGGGTGGATTTCCTGATGCTGTCCCCGGATGACGACCGTACCAGGCCTCAAAACGATTCCTCGTGCGTGCTGCTGGTGCGCAGCCGCTTCGGTAGCATCCTCCTTCCGGGCGATATCGAGGCCGGGGCGGAAAAAAGACTGGTGGAACTCTGGGGAGATCGCCTGCGCGCGGAAATCCTGGTGGCGCCGCATCACGGCAGCAAAACTTCATCCACGTCCGGTTTCATTGAGGCGGTCGCGCCACGCCATGTTCTGTTCCCGATAGGTTACCGCAACCGTCACCGTCATCCGCACCCTGACGTCGTTCAACGATATGCCGAGCGCGGGATACGATTGCACGATTCTGCCTCCGCCGGCGCACTGGAAATCCGGCTACGCGCCGACGGATTGGAAGTCACCGCGTACCGGGACTGGCATCGACGTTATTGGTATGCGCCGTGACTGGCTGCAACATTCTGTTTTTGCTCGACTGTCTTTGAGGATTTCTCCGTGTCTGTTACATTAGCCGCACTTTTCTACCCGGGAATCACGGCATGTTCGAGCTCATCAAGGCAGGGGGTTGGGTCATGTGGCCGATCATCCTGTGTTCCGTCGCGGCCCTGGCGATCATCGGCGAGCGCTTCTGGTCGCTGCAGAAAAAATACGTGACGCCGCCCGATTTACTGGCGCAAGTCATGCAATTGCTGGAGCGCAACGAGCTCGAGCCCTCACATCTGGCGGCGCTGCGCGACAACTCGCCGCTTGGCCGAATCCTGGCCGCGGGGCTGGTCAACCGCGATCATGACCGGGAAATCGTCAAGGAGGCCATTGAAAACACCGGACGCCACGTGGTGCCGGATCTCGAGCGCTATCTTCGTAGCCTCGGCACCATTGCGGCTATCTCGCCGTTTCTCGGCCTGTTCGGGACCGTCATCGGCATGATCCAGATGTTTTCCGGCATCGGTCAGCACGGTGTGGGTGATCCTTCCATCGTTGCCGCCGGTATTTCCACCGCACTGATCACCACCGCCGCGGGAATCGCGGTCGCTATTCCCAGCGTCATGTTCTACCGTTATTTCCGCGGGCGCGTGAATGAGCTAATCATCAATATGGAGTCTGAGGCCATCAAACTGGTCGAAGTGCTCCAAGGCGAGCGTGAGCGCGAAAGCGATTGACCGACATATGAATTTCCGCACCGCCATCCCCGACGAAGAACCGGAACTGAATCTGATACCGTTGATAGATGTTTTGTTGATGACATTGATCTTCCTCGTGGTCACGACCAGCTTTTCGAATGAAGCGCGACTGAGTATACGTTTGCCTGAAGCCTCGGCCGAAGTGAAGCAGAATCTGCCGTCACTGCGCGTGACGATCGACGCGAAAGGCCAGATGTATATCGGTGAGCAGCAATTGCTGAATGCCACGCCGGAAGTTCTGCGAAGGGCATTGACGCGCGCGGCCGGAGCCAACAAGGATCCGCTGGTCGTTGTGCATGCCGATGCCCAAACCCCGCACGAAGCCGTCATCCGCGTCATGGATTCGGCGCGTCGTCTTGGCTTTACTCGCCTGACCTTCGCCACGCAACAGCCGTCCGGCCAAGCGGCGCGTGAGTAAAATTCCGGCTGCCAACGGAAACCTGCGGCTGTATCGACGGCTGCTGGCCTACGCCTGGCCATACAAGTGGATGTTCGTCATCGCCGTTGGCGGCATGGTTGTGCTGTCGGCCTCCGCTGCCGGTTTCACCGCCTTAATGAAGCCGCTCATGGACGAGGGTTTCGTGCAACGCGATCCCGCGGCGATCAAAATCATCCCACCGCTCATCGTGCTGATGTTTCTGGCGCGCGGGATCGGAAACTTTTTCGCGCAGTACGGCACCGCCTGGATAGGTCGGCGTGTCACGTTTGATCTGCGTAATAATGTTTTCCGGCGCATGCTGTATCTCCCCAGCCGGTATTACGATACGAGCCCCTCGGGCGGACTGATCTCGCGCCTCCTTTATGACGTCGAGCAAATCGCCGCCGGCGTCACCCAGGTGCCGTATGTCGTAATTGGCGATGGGCTCACCCTGTTGGCGCTCGCCGCGTGGTTGCTGTACCTCAACTGGAAATTGACGCTGGTCTTTGCCGTGCTGTTACCGATCACAACCCTGCTGCTGCGTGCCATGAACCGGCGTTTCCTGCGCGCCAGTCTCGAAATTCAGACGAGCATGGGCGAGATTTCACAGGTAGTGCGCGAGGCGGGCGATGGTCAGCGCGTGGTCAAGTCCTTCGGCGGGCAACCCGCTGAACTCCGCGCTTTCGAGCGCGGCAATGAAAAAAACCGCCGTCAGACGCTGCGCAAGGTGGCTGTGTCCGCGATCGGCATGGGGTTACTGCAATTCGCGGGCTCCATCGCGCTTGGGTTGGTAATTTATATTGCGTTGCTTTCGGGGGAGATCAGCGCGGGCACGTTCACCTCTTATATCATTGCGGCCATGTGGATCATGGGTCCAAGCCGCCGCTTGGCGCGCATCAACGAAACTATCCAGACATCCTTGGCGGCGGCGCAAAGTACTTTCACCGTGCTGGATGAGCCACCGGAGCCGGAAACCGGAACGATAGCGCTCGAGCGCGCCCGCGGCCGCGTCGAATACCGGGGCGTCGGCTTTCGTTATCCTGGCGCCGAGCGGGACGTATTGGAAGATGTTTCCTTCGCCGTCGAGCCCGGTCAGGTGCTGGCGCTGGTTGGACAATCGGGCAGCGGCAAGAGCACCATCGTGAGCCTGCTGCCGCGATTCTACCGTGCCGACCGCGGTGCGATCCGGATTGATGATACCGACATCAACGACCTGACCCTGGTCAGCCTGCGTCGGCAAATCGCACTCGTCGGACAGGAGAACATCCTTTTCGATGATTCCATCCGTCACAACATCGCTTATGGCGAAGAGAAAGCCATCGACGAGGAGCGGGTGCTGGCGGCGGCGCGGGCGGCCCATGTGCTCGAATTTGCGGAGCGCCTTCCGGAAGGACTGGACACGCGCGTGGGCGAGCGCGGTGCGCTGCTGTCGGGCGGACAACGCCAACGCATAGCCATCGCGCGCGCCTTGTACAAGGACGCTCCGATCCTGATTCTCGATGAAGCCACGTCGTCTCTCGATACGGAATCCGAACGCCTGGTGCAGGCGGCGTTGCAAAAACTCATGGAGCACCGGACCACGCTGGTGATCGCGCACCGTCTGTCCACGGTTGAGCATGCCGACCGGATTGTGGTGCTGGAGCAGGGGCGGGTGGTGGAAAGTGGACCACACCGCGAGCTGTTGGCACGCAACGGAATCTATGCCGGATTGTACCGCAACCAATTCCTCGAAAACCCGTCCGGCTGATTCAATCAATACGGCAAGACGAGCGAGCGCAGCGAGCGGGGCTACAGAAATGCATTGGCTGGAGTGGCACTGGTATCACAAGACACCCTTGAGCCTGCTGCTGCGCCCGGTGAGCTGGGTGTACTGTCTGCTGATGTTGATGCGCCGGGCCCTGTACCGGTTCGGCGTCATGACCTCCGTGAAGCTGCCGGTGCCCGTCATCGTCGTTGGCAATATCACGGTTGGCGGCAGCGGCAAGACGCCGCTGGTCCTGTGGCTGGCAACCTTCCTGCGGCAAAAGGGTATGCGCCCAGGAATTGTCCTGCGCGGATATGGCGGCAGTGCCGCAGACTGGCCGCATGGCGTGACGCCGATCCATGATCCCGACGTGGTGGGGGATGAGGCGGTGATGCTGGCGCGGCAAAGCGAGTGTCCGGTGGCGGCCGACCCGGATCGCGTGCGCGGGGCGCAATACCTGATCCGCGAGCACCGTTGCGATGTGATCGTGAGTGACGATGGTTTGCAACACCTGCGTCTGGCTCGCGATATCGAGATTGCCGTCATTGATGGCGAGCGCCGCTTCGGTAACGGTTATTGTTTGCCCGCCGGACCGCTGCGCGAACCGCTCAGTCGTTTGCGGGATATTTCACTGCGTGTGGTGACCGGCCCGCCGCGAGAAAGCGAATTGGGCATGGAACTGAAGGATTCCGGCCTGTGCCGGGTGAATCTGCCAGAGGCTTACGCCTCGACCGGATCGTTCCGGGGAGAAACCGTCCATGCCGTGGCCGGCATCGGCCACCCGGCGAGATTTTTTGCACACCTGCGGCGATTGGGCATCGAAACCATCGAGCACCCGTTTCCCGACCACCATCGGTACCGCGCGCAGGATATCCGTTTCCCTGACAATCTTCCGGTGATCATGACGCATAAAGATGCGGTAAAATGCGAGCGCTTTGCAGGGGATCATGTTTGGTATCTGATGATCGATGCCAGACCGGACCCGCGTATCGGTGAAGCGGTTTGGCAAGAACTAAAGGAGAAATGGCGTGGATAAAAAACTGCTCGACATCCTGGTTTGCCCGGCATGCAAAGGCCCGCTGATTTATGACAAGAAAAAATCAGAGCTGATCTGCAAGGCCGACCGCCTCGCGTATCCGATTCGAGATGACATTCCTGTCATGCTGGAGGACGAGGCGCGGAAAGTGGCCGAGGAAGAACTCCCGAAATAATCCTTGATCGCGGTCACCCCCCGCGAGAACTTTCCATTTCATCCATGCATATTATTATCCCTGCGCGTTATGCCTCGACTCGCCTGCCAGGAAAGCCACTGGCGGACGTTGCTGGTCGGCCGTTGATTCAGCGGGTCTATGATTGCGCCGTCAAGAGTGGGGCAAGCCAAGTCATCATTGCCACAGACGACGAACGTGTGTGCCAAGCGGCCGACGGCTTCGGTGCGCACGCGGTTATGACTTCTGCCAGGCATCGCTCAGGCACGGACCGGTTAGCCGAGGCCATCGAAAAGCTGGACATCGGCGCAGATGAAATTGTTGTGAACCTGCAAGGGGACGAGCCGTTGATGCCGCCGAAGCTGATACGCGAAGTGGCGGACAAGTTGGCGTCCCACGAAGACGCAGAGGTGGCAACGGCCTGTCACGCCATCAATGACCGCGAGACGCTGACCAATCCTCACGTAGTGAAAGTCGTTCTCGATGCCGAAGGTTGTGCCTTATACTTCAGTCGTGCCGCCATTCCCTGGCCGCGTGAGTTCATGGCCGGAAAGGGCGGCGGAGTGATTCGTGCCTATCGGCATATTGGACTTTATGCTTACCGTGCCGGATTTGTCCGACGCTTTGCCTCGTGGCCGGCCTGTCCGCCGGAGGAAGCCGAACAGCTCGAACAGTTACGCGTATTGTGGCACGGTGAACGGATTGTGGTGCATGAAACACATCTCCTGCCCGGAGCCGGTGTGGACACGCCGGAAGACCTTGAGCGCGTGCGGAAATTTTTCAGCCAATAATTGGGAACAACTGGTCAGATCGATGGTTAAAGTATTGTTCGTATGTCTTGGCAATATCTGCCGTTCGCCAACGGCGGAGGGCGTCTTCCGCAAATTGGTGCTCGAGCACAGGCTTGAACAGCAAATGGAAATTGATTCGGCGGGCACTCATGCCTATCACATCGGCGAAGCGCCGGATGAGCGCGCCCAAGCCGCGTGCGCGCGTCGCGGGATCGACATCAGCCGTTTGCGGGGGCGCCGGGCCGTGGCCAGTGATATTGAGAAATTCGATTACGTTTTGGCCATGGACCGGGAAAACTACGAGAACCTGCTCGAAATTTGCCCTCCGGGTCTGGAGTCCCGCATCCGACTGTTCATGGAATTTGCCACGAGCCGAGCGGAGCAGGAAGTTCCCGACCCGTATTTCGGCGGAGCGGGGGGATTCGATCGTGTCCTCGACATGATCGAGGACGCCGCGCAGGGCTTGCTCGAGGATATCCGGCGTGCCCGGTTGCGGGCCTGAAAAAAACCCGCCTAGCGCCCAATGCCCAAGGAGAACGCGCGACTCCGTCCCGTGGCGAAGCTCCTTCGGACGGAGGAAGCAGGGCTGCCCTTCCAGAGCCTTATTCCTTGAGTCGCCGGCTGCCATCTCCGAAAACCTTCGTCTCGGGATCTGGCAGCCCCTTCGGCAATGGACGCAGGAAGCTGCCCTGAGCAAAGCTTCCCTAGGCGCAATGCCGCCGTTTCCGAAATCCTTCGTCTCGAGATCCGGCGGCTACAGGCGGGTTATTAATTTATTTGTTTCCTTTATCGTCGTCGCTATCAAACCGGGTTTCGACCTGAACCAACTCCGGTTTTGGCTGCGACTCCACTTTATCCGGACGCCCATGTGCTTCCTGCACGGAATCATCGGCGGAGGGAGTATGCCAGCCATCATTCTGTTCCGGTGCTTTGGTTACGGTAGAGACGTACGACTCATGGCTCGTTAATGTTTCCGGAGCAGTAAGTGCCGTTGTTGCCGGCACACGAGGCGTCTCCTCCCGCGAATGGCGTGATTCCCGCGCCGATCCTTCAGACGGTTTGCTCGATTCCGTGTCACCTTGGCGTGCGTTCGGGTTTTGCCGGTCTTGTGGCGGTCGGTTTTCCTGACCACGTCCCCGACGACGGCCCCGACGACGGCGTCTTCCCCCTGTGCCTTCATGGCGCTCGCGCTGAGACGAATTGGCTTCGTTGCCGGGACTTGGGCCGGAGGAATTCCCCGCCTGTGGTGTCTGGGGCGGACGTGGGCGACCCTGTTCCTGTCCACCGGGGCGTCGGTCAGAATGTCCATGACGTTCATGTCGCTCATGGCGTTGTCCATGAGAAGGCCGATGCGGCGGACGTCCACCACCATGCCCCCGGTGCGGCGGGTGCTGGCGCGCCGGGCGTGCCGACGATGAGGGCTTTTTTTCCTCCTTTTCTTTTGTTCCGAAGAGGCCGGTTATGAATTTTTTGATGAGGCCGCCGCCGTTGACCGCGGCCTTCGAGCGCTCCGGCGGGGCCGCGGCGTGGGTGAGCGGACCGATTACCGGTTTTTCGGCTTCCGTGGTATCTGGTGCCGCTGGAGTGGGTTTTCTTTCTTCTTCTTCATCGTCCTCGATAAGGTCGATCTCGTAACTGGGAACATCGGCCTCGGCCTCGTATTCATCGATCCGCAGACGGCGGATGTGATAGTGCGGTGTTTCCATGTCCGGCATCGCGATGACCATGATCGGGGTGCCGATGCGCGACTCGATCGCACTGATCTCCATGCGTTTTTCGTTAAGCAGAAAAGTGGCGGTATCGATCGGCAAATGGACATGCACAGCTGCGGTGTTTTCCTTCATGGCCTCTTCCTGGATCATGCGCAGGATCGAGAGGGCGGAGGATTGGACACTGCGAATGTGTCCGGTCCCCCGGCAGCGAGGGCAGATCAGGCTGGAGGACTCTCCGAGCGAGGGGCGCAGGCGTTGGCGCGACATCTCGAGCAGGCCGAAGCGGGAAATACGCCCGACTTGGGTACGGGCACGGTCCATCTTGAGCGATTCGAACAGACGGTTTTCCACTTCGCGACGGCTGCGCTCGGGTGTCATGTCGATGAAATCGATGACAATCAGGCCACCAAGGTCACGCAACCGCAGCTGACGGGCGACTTCCTCAGCCGCTTCCAGATTCGTATTCAACGCCGTCTCTTCGATGTCCGCTCCCTTGGTAGCGCGCGAGGAGTTGACGTCGATGGTGACCAGCGCCTCGGTCTTGTCGAACACGACCGCGCCGCCCGATTCCAAGCGTACTTCACGTGAGAATGCCGATTCGATCTGATGTTCAATCTGGAAGCGCGAGAACAGCGGGGTTTCGTCCTTGTATAGCTTGAGTTTGTCCAGAAACTGCGGCGCCACTTGTTGCATGAATTTCGACATGCGCTCGTGGATTTCCGGATTATCCACCATGATGTCGCCGATGTCTGACTTGAGGTAATCGCGGGTGGCGCGCACCACCAGATTGCTTTCCTGGTAGATCAGGAAGGGCGCAGCACGGTCCTGTGCGGCCTTGGAGATGGCCTCCCACAGATGAATCAGGTAGTCGAGATCCCACTGCAATTCCTCAGCTGAGCGACCGATACCGGCGGTACGGGCAATGACAGAGTAGTCATTGGGAAGTTTGAGTTGTGCCATGGCCTCGCGCAATTCGGCGCGTTCCTCGCCCTCAATCCGTCGGGAAATCCCGCCGCCTTTGGGGTTGTTCGGCATCAGCACCAGGTAACGCCCGGCAAGGCTGATAAAGGTGGTCAGCGCCGCCCCCTTGGTGCCGCGCTCTTCCTTGTCCACCTGGACAATCAATTCCTGGTCTTCCCGGATAACGTCTTTGATGCGCACCTGGCTCATGGGGGTGCGCTCGTTGTAATCCTGGAAATAGAGGCGGGAGATTTCCTTGAGGGGCAGAAAACCCTGACGTTCAGAACCGTAGTCCACGAAAGCGGCTTCCAGACTGGGTTCTACACGGGTTATCTTGCCCTTGTAGATATTTCCCTTTTTCTGCTGGTAGGTGGAGGATTCGATGTCGAGATCAAGCAGTTTCTGGCCGTCGACCACAGCCAAGCGCAACTCCTCGGGATGAGTTGCGTTGAAAAGAATACGCTTCATTGTTGTTGGTGTCCCCGACGTCCGGATTGGCGCGCAATTCCGGCCGCGCTGTTGTTTTCAGCGCGACATGGTGGAACCTCGTCCTGCCGACAGGGTGCAGAGGCCGCCTGATGTGATTCGGTGGCCTTCTACCTTTGGTCCCGCGCCAAAAAACATTGCGCGGTTTTGCAATTCAGACTATTAATCACGCCGTGAACAGGTTTTGCCTGTCCCACGCGTCGTCTGCCTGTACTGATCTCGGCAGGTACTCGCTCAATCTGGAGCGTCTAATCCATACGCCTCTACAGGAATTAGGGGAGAGGCGTGTTACCCATTTTGGGTTCAGTCCGCTTTCAGGTGTAAGCACCGGATCGTGTGGGCCGGTGGGCAACGGTGCGGAAAGACCCGCGCTGGCTTAAGCTCGCGCAAAAAATCCGTTGCGTTTCGAGTACTTGCGTTAAATTCATAGAATTAACTGAAAGTACACATCTGCACTATAGCAAACGAAATGGCCACGCAGCAATCTGTTATTATTTCGATGGAATGAAAAAGGCCGTAGACCCTGTTCCTCCCGCTGTTCGTTACCTCGAAATTGATGAAACCCGCGCTGGCCAGCGCCTGGACAATTTTCTGATCGCTACCCTCAAAGGTGTTCCCAAGAGCCGCATCTACCGCATCCTGCGTAAGGGCGAGGTGCGGATCAACAAGGGCCGGGCGCGCCCGGAGTACCGTTTGGAAGCGGGGGATGTAGTGCGGATACCCCCCTTGCGACAAGCGCCCCCGGCGCTTAAGGCCGGGGAGGCAGAAGGTTTTGCCTGGTTGTTGCCACGCATTATCCATGAGGATGACGACCTGATGGTCATCAACAAACCGTCGGGCCTGGCCGTACATGCCGGCAGCGGGGTCAGCATCGGGCTGATTGAGGCCTTGCGCGGCTTGCGTCCTGAAATTCCGTCCCTGGAACTGGCGCATCGCCTGGACCGCGACACTTCCGGTTGCCTGCTGCTGGCCAAAAGCCGGCCGGCATTGCTCCGACTTCACCGGATGCTGCGTGACGGCCAGCTCGAGAAGTCTTATCTCGCCCTGGTGGCCGGGGCCTGGCGCGGCGGCGCACGTGAAGTGCGGGCGTCGCTGGAAAAGAACCGTCCGCGGTCGGGCGAGCGGATGGTGGAGGTGACCGAGGAGGGGCGGGAAGCGGCAAGTGTGTTCACGCCGCGGCAACGCTACGCTTCGTCCTCGCTGATGGAGATCCGCCTGCTCACCGGCCGCACCCACCAGGCGCGCGTGCACGCCGCCCACACGGGGTATCCCATCGCCGGAGACGACAAATACGGTGATCGCGACTTCAACCGGCACCTGCAACGGCTTGGGCTGAAGCGCATGTTTCTGCATGCCTGGCGGCTGCAGTTTTCACATCCGCTGCACGATCAAAAAATAAACGTTGAAGCCCCGCTTCCTGCCGAACTCACTGCCTTACTCGAACGCCTCGCACATGAAACCGCGGCATGACCTAATCGTATTTGATTGGGACGGCACCCTCATGGATTCCGTCGCAAAAATCGTGCGCTGTTTCACGGTGGCCGTGAATGATGTGGGTGCACCGCCTCCTGGCGAGGAGGCCACGCGTCATGTCATCGGTCTCGGTCTCTCTGAGGCCGTTATGCAGTTGTTGCCCGAAGTGGACCATGCCACGCGCGCCGAGGTCATCGAACGTTATCGCCAACATTTTCTGCATCTTGATCAGACGGAAATGCCGCTGTTCCCGGGCGTGCGTGAAGGACTGGAAGCGCTCGTGGCCAAGGGTTTTCTGTTGGCGGTGGCAACTGGCAAGGCGCGCCGCGGGCTGGATCGAGTTTTGCGCGATACCGGCATGGCACATCTTTTCCGAATCACACGTTGTGCCGATGAGGCCTTCTCCAAACCGCATCCACGGATGCTGGAGGATATTTTGCAGCATACGGGTATCAAGGCGGAAAGGGCGTTGATGGTGGGCGACACCACCTACGACATGCACATGGCACGCCAAGCGGGCCTGGATAGCCTGGCGGTGACATACGGCGTGCACGGTCGCGAATTGCTCATGGAGCATGGTCCACTGGCCTGTCTTGATTCGTTTAATGAGGTTTATGCGTGGCTTCAGCCGAACCGCGATCAATCATCTGCCGCAGCCGCGATTTGACGGAACGCGGGCGCGGATTTCGTTTTGCGGTTCTCCGTTGCGGCGAGGAGGCTCCCGCCTTCGTGATTCGTTTCAACGGTGTGGCGCACGGCTATCTCAACCGCTGCGCCCACCGCTCCCTGGAGCTCGATTGGAACGAGGGAGATTTTTTCGACGCCTTTGGCGAGCACCTGCTGTGTGCCACGCACGGCGCGCGATACATTCCAGCCACCGGCTCCTGTGTCGGTGGTCCGTGCGTGGGCACGGGACTGGTGAAGCTTCCGGTGACCGAGGAAAATGGCGTCATTCTCCTTGAACCCGGGGATGATCTACACTTGGTAGGTTCAAAAAGCGTTTCATGAGGTCCAGGTAATGACAGACGACAATCCTTCTCCCCTAGCGGATTCCGCCGCCAACGGCCGGCCAGCACACTGGGAGCGTGATCTGCTTGAACGGCTGGCGTTTGCCTCGCTGACGGAGCAGCGTCGGTCACGTCGATGGGGCATTTTCTTCAAGCTGTTCTTCGCCATCTATCTGGTATTGGTTTTGGTGATCGCGATGTCTGATAGCTTGAGCAGCAAAGCGCTGAAGTCACGTCACACCGCACTCATCGACATGCAAGGCGTAATCAGTGCCGACAGCCTCGCCAACGCTGACAACGTCATTTCCGGTTTGCGTGCCGCGTTTGAGAACAAAACAACTCAGGGTATTGTCCTGCGCGCCAACAGCCCTGGCGGGAGCCCGGTGCAGGCCGGCTATATCAACGATGAAATAAAACGCTTGCGCACGAAATATCCGAAGGTCCCCTTGTATGCCGTCATTGGTGACGTGTGCGCTTCGGGCTGCTACTACGTTGTCGCGGCCGCAGACAAAATCTATGCCGACAAGGCGAGCGTCGTCGGTTCCATCGGTGTGCTCATGAATGGTTTTGGCTTCGTGGATTCGATGAAGAAACTCGGCGTGGAGCGACGCCTCATCACTGCCGGCGAGCATAAGGGTTTTCTTGATCCTTTCGGACCCGTGAAGCCTGGGGAAGTGAAACATGCCCAGCAAATGCTCACTGAGATTCACAAGCAATTTATCGACACTGTACGCCAGGGACGAGGTGAAGCACTGAAGGAAACCAAGGACATGTACTCGGGACTTTTCTGGACGGGTGAAGAAGCCATCAAGATGGGTTTGGTGGACAGTCTCGGCGGCACCAGTTACGTGGCGCGCGAGGTGATCGGCGCGGAAGAAATCGTCGATTACACTTATCGGGAAAACGTCTTCGACCGATTTGCACGACGACTGGGTACGGCCATGGCGCAAACACTCGGCACCGATTTTCTTGGCCGTGCGCCAGTTCTGAAATAACCAAATTCCTGGCCTGTGTTTGGGTGACGATTAATTAAATTATTTTTATCCCTTCGCTTTCGAGCATCCGTACCAGGCGGATGAGCGGCAGCCCAATCAGGGTGTTGTGATCGTCGCCCTCGAATTTCTCCAGCAAGGCGATGCCCAGGCCTTCCGATCTGACGCTGCCGGTACAGGAGTATGGTTGTTCCTGACGCAGGTAAGATTCGATTTGTCCCTCATTCAAGTGGCGGAAAGTTACGCGGTACGGGACGACCTCGCATTGCACGCGCCGGGTAGCGGCATTGATCAGCGCGAGCCCGGTGTATAGCGTCACGGTTTTCCCCGAAGCACTGCGCAGTTGTTCCACGGCCTTGTCGTGGTTATGCGGTTTGCCTACGATTTTCTCGTCATAGACCGCTACTTGGTCCGAACCGATCACTAGCGCCCCCGGGTTCTGGTTGGCCACTTTTTCCGCCTTTTCGATAGCCAGTCTTTCGACCACTTGTTCCGGTGCTTCGCCGGAACGCGGAGTTTCGTCTATCTCCGGAGTGATCACCTCAAAGGGAATTTTCAACCGCTCCAACAGTTCGCGGCGATAGGGGGAGGAGGAAGCCAAAATTAGTTTCATGTAACGATCGACAGCTATCTTGCTGGAGAGTGGTGCGTGGGAAGATGATTATCCAGTGAATTCGCGCCTTGGAGATTTTAAGCCTTATTCAATCTCAACCAGGGCTTCGTCGGGATTAACGCTGTCACCCTTGGCGACATTTACTGCCTTAATCATCCCGGCCACCGGGGCCGGCACTTCGTTTTCCATTTTCATGGCCTCGATTACCAGCACCGGGTCGCCGGCTTTCACTTTGGCGCCGGCCTTGACCAGGATGTCCACGATGGTGCCGGGCATGGAACTGGTGACATGGCCTTCCTTGGACGCTTTGGGTCGCTTCGATCCTTTGGACGCGCGGCGTGTGTCCACCATGCCGGCATCGGTCGGAATCGTCTCGGTGAGCGTTTCGATGAGAATTTGCTCCGGCACACCGTCCACCGAAACGAAGAACGGACGCTGTTCTTCGGTCTTGTGACCGGCGCCAGTGACGCGGATGTGATAGGTCTCGCCATGCATCGTGACATTGAAATCCGTTGGCGCGTAGGCCGGCAGGCCTGTCGTTACCGCGGATTTGGGCGGCTTGAGTTCTTCCGGGGTGAGGGTACCGGCGGCGCGCTCTTCGAGAAACTTGCGCCCGATTTCGGGGAACATGGCAAAAGTCAGGACGTCTTCCTCACTTTTGGCGAGATCGCCGATTTCCTCCCGCAAGCGATGGAGCTCGGGCTTGATCTTGTCCGCCGGGCGGCAGGTGATCACTTCCTCGCTGCCAATGGCCATGTTGCGCACGGCGTCGTTGATCTTGCCCGGTGCTCTTCCGTAGCGTCCCTGGAGGTAGAGCTTCACCTCGTTGGTGATGCTTTTGTAGCGGTTTCCGGTGAGCACGTTGAGCACGGCCTGAGTACCGACAATTTGGGAGGTCGGTGTCACCAGCGGCGGGAAGCCGAGATCCTCTCGCACACGCGGGATTTCTGCCAGCACTTCGTTCATGCGGTTGAGTGCGCCCTGTTCCTTGAGCTGGTTCGACAGGTTCGAGATCATGCCCCCCGGCACCTGGCTTACCTGCACGCGCGTGTCGATCTCCGCGTATTCACTCTCAAACTGGTGGTATTTCTTGCGCACCTCGCGGAAGTAAAAGCCGATCTCCTGGAGCGACTCGAGGTTCAGGCCGGTGTCGTAGGGAGTTTCGCGCAGGGCGACCACCATGCTTTCGGTCGGAGAATGACTGGTGCCCCAGGAAAGCGAGGAGATCGCCGTGTCGATGTGTCTTGCCCCGTGCTCGACGGCGAGGTACATGCAGATGTTGGCTACGCCCACGGTCGTGTGCGAATGAAAGGCGAGCGGGATTTTCACGGCCTTGGACAGTGCCTGATACAGCTCTACGGTGCGTGCCGGCGTGATCAGGCCGGCCATGTCCTTGATGGCGATGGACTGGCAGCCCATTTTCTCCATTACCCGTGCCATTTCGACAAAGTGTTCGGTGGTGTGCACGGGGCTGGTGGTATAGCAAATGGCGCCCTGCGCATGCTTCCCGGCCTCAAGCACGGTCTCGATCGAAACTTTGAGGTTGCGCATGTCATTCATGGCGTCAAAGATGCGGAACACATCGACGCCGTTCTCTGCCGCCTTTTTCACGAAGGCCTTGACCACGTCGTCGGAGTAATGACGATAGCCAAGCAGGTTCTGGCCGCGCAACAGCATCTGGATTGGTGTTTTGGGTAACGCTTGTTTTAGTTTACGCAACCGTTCCCAAGGATCTTCCTTCAGGAAGCGCAGACAGGCATCGAAGGTAGCGCCTCCCCAGGCTTCCAGCGACCAGTAACCAACCTTGTCGAGCTTGTCGCAGATGGGCAGCATGTCCTCGGTGCGCATGCGTGTGGCCAGCAACGACTGGTGCGCATCACGCAACACCAGATCGGTCACCATCACTTTCTTTGACGACGAGGCCATGTTTCCTCTTTATTCCTACAGACCGTGATGCGCCACAATCGCGGCACCGATGGCCGCCGCCAGATCGGCGGGCGGACGACGGACCGAGTAGTTTAGCAGTTCCGGGTGCTGTTCTATGAATCCGGTGTCGAACTTTCCGTCCCGAAACTCTTCCGTGCCGAGTATTTCCAGATAGAAGGGTTTAGTGGTTTTCACGCCGTGCACACCCATATCAAACAGTGCGCGCCGGGCCCGGGCCAAAACCTTTTCCCAGGTGAGCGCCCACACCGTGAGTTTGGCGCACATGGAGTCGTAATGCGATGGAAATTCATAACCGGTGTAAATGGCAGCATCGGTGCGCACGCCTGGACCGCCCGGAGCGTAATAGCGCGTGATACGTCCGAAACTCGGGAGGAAATCGTTTTTTGGATCTTCGGCATTAATGCGAAATTGGATCGCGTAACCGCGTCGCTGGATGTCTTCCTGACGATAGGAGAGAGGTCGTCCTTCGGCGATGCGTATCTGTTCCTGGACGATATCCACGCCGGTGATCTGTTCCGTCACGGTATGCTCCACCTGCAGACGGGTGTTCATTTCCATGAAGTAAAACTTCCCCTCTTGGTCGAACAGAAATTCCACGGTCCCGGCATTGTGGTAATTGACGCAGCGAGCAGCACGCACGCCCAGTTCGCACACCGCCGTGCGCTGCTCTTCGGTAAGCTGCGGGGATGGAGCGATTTCGATCAGTTTCTGGTGACGCCGCTGGATCGAGCAGTCGCGCTCGAACAGGTGGATGATGTTGTTGTGCTTGTCGCCGAGAACTTGAACCTCGATGTGGCGCGGATTGACGATTGCCTTTTCCATAAAGACCTCGGCGCTCCCGAAGGCCTTGGTGGCCTCGGAGACAACGCGCTCGTAGGCGCGTTTGAGCTCCGCTTCATCGTTGCAGCGTCGGATGCCACGCCCGCCGCCACCCGAGGTGGCCTTGAGCATCACCGGGTAGCCGATTCGATTGGCCAATTTCAAGGCGTCGGCGATATCCTTGAGATTGCCCTCACTGCCCGGTATCACCGGGACACCGGCGGCTACCATGGCTGCGCGTGCGGCAGTTTTGTCGCCCATCCGGCGGATGGATTCCAAGGAAGGGCCAATATAGATAATCCCACGCCGGGCGCAGATTTCGGTCAGCTGGGGGTTTTCCGAAAGAAAACCATAACCGGGATGCAGCGCATCGCAGCCGGTGGCCACCGCCAAATTTACGATCCGGTGGGCATTGAGATAGCCACCCACGGGGTCCGGTCCAACGTTATAGGCTTCGTCGGCTTTCTTGACGTGCAGCGCATGACGGTCGGCATCGGTGTAGATGGCGACGGATTTTATGCCCATTTCAGCGCAGGCACGCACCACGCGCACCGCGATTTCGCCGCGGTTGGCAACCAGAATTTTTTCGATCAAGCTGAAACTCCGCTGAGACGTCCGCCCGGCGCCCCTTTAGGGCGTTGCGTCTCGTTTTTTACGGAAAGGGGACAATAGTGTCAACAGGATTAGCTGTCCGACAATAAGTCCTAAAACCCTATTTTGACACAAGTTTGTAGCAAATATATGATGCGCGGCCTGTATCGGGCCTACTGTGAGCAGAAAACGGCCGGATGCGGTTGTTAATGTCCGATTCGGGGACAGTCCCGGGCTTTGAGAGGGGATTTATGTCGTCATCCTGGAAGGCGCGGCACGGACAGTTGCCTGAAAGTATCGATCCGATACAGCTGGCAGAACGAGGCGCGCATCTGACAGGCACCCTCCCGTTGAAAAGCATGCCGCGGATGGCGCCAGGGAGTCTTGCGGGGTCGGGAGATATTTTCGTCGATCTCTCATTTGAGCGTTCGGAAGGCGAAAAGATTTTCCTGATGCACGGGATCTTGCACGTTCACCTGCGGGTCACCTGCCAGCGATGTTTGGAGGCAATGGACCTGGAACTGGAAGCCTCACCCTCGGTGATTCTGATAAAGGCGGGAGAACGGCTGGTACAGAACGATAGCGATGTAGATGTCTTAGTGGTGGACAAACCTCTTTCACTGAGCGCCCTGGTGGAGGATGAGTTGCTGCTGGAGATGCCGATGGTGCCAATGCATGATTTGAACCAGTGCCCGGCCAAGTCATACGTGGCGCGCGACAGAGGCGTCGGTGAGAAAGGAAAAAATCCGTTTGCCGTGTTGGGCAAGATGAAGAAAACCAGGTAGGTCAGTTTATTTACTAACTTTTATCGAGGAATTGTTATGGCCGTACAGAAAAGCCGAGTTTCCCCTTCCCGTCGCGGGATGCGTCGTTCTCACGATGCCCTCAAGAAGTCGGCACTTTCCGTGGACAAGACGAGTGGCGAAACGCATCGCCGCCATCATGTCACCGCTGACGGATACTATCGTGGCCGCAAGGTGCTGGACACCAAATCGGAATAGTCCCGGTTTGATCCGTAAACAATCAGGAACTTGAGAACGTGATCACGATTGCCCTCGACGCCATGGGGGGTGATCACGGTCTGAGCGTCACCGTGCCCGCGGCCCTTCAGACGCTGAAGCAGCATTCGGCGGTAAAGCTTATTCTGGTCGGGCAACAGGAAGCCATTGAAGCCGAGCTTCAGCGCCATAAGCAAACCATCAGTGAACACCTTACCATTCACCACGCCTCTGAAATTGTCGGCATGGATGAACCGCCTGCGCAAGCCTTGCGCACTAAAAAAGATTCTTCCATGCGCCTGGCGATCAACTTGGTAAAAGAAGGAATCGCCCAGGCCACCGTCTCCGCCGGGAATACCGGCGCGCTTATGGCCACTGCACGCTTTGTGCTCAAGACGCTTCCGGGTATCGATCGGCCGGCCATTATCACCGCGTTGCCGACCATGCACGATCATGTGCACGTGCTCGACCTGGGCGCCAATGTGGATTGCACGCCGGAGCAGCTTTTGCAATTTGCTGTGATGGGCTCCATCCTGGTCAGTGCCGTCGAGGGCAAGCCCCGTCCGCGCGTGGGCCTGCTCAACATCGGCGAAGAAGATATCAAGGGCAATGAATCCGTAAAAAAAACCCATGAACTCTTGCGCGCCAGTTCACTGAACTATGCCGGTTTCGTTGAAGGTGACGAAATCTATACCGGCGACCTGGACGTTGTTGTCTGCGACGGATTCGTCGGCAATGTCATGCTCAAGACCAGCGAGGGGTTGGCGCAGATGATCACGCATTTCATAAAACAAGAATTCAAGCGCAACCTGCTGACCCGGTTGTCCGCGTTCGTGTCCCTGCCGGTATTGCAAGCATTCCGGAAACGCGTGGATCCACGCCGCTACAACGGTGCGACGTTGATCGGGCTCAACGGGACCGTAATTAAAAGCCACGGCGGAGCCGACGTGCTAGCCTTTGAACATGCCATTCTCGGAGCCTTGGCGGAAGTGAAAAACAATGTGCCGGAACGCATTGGTCAGGAGCTGACGGCAATGGCTGCCAAGGGTGTAGTGGTATGAGCCGCGGAGCAGGGGCCCCACCGCAAGTGGGGATGCGACCGGCGAAGGCCACAGGACGCCGACAGGACGGCGCCATGATCTTGTTTGTTCGATCGGAGGCGCCGTGAGCATGAGCCGCGATGCCGGTACCACCTATTCTCGTATCATCGGCACCGGCGGCTACCTGCCGGCCAAGGTGCTCACCAATCATGATCTCGAAAAAATGGTCGAGACCACGGACCAATGGATCGTCGAGCGTACCGGAATTCGTGAGCGCCATATCGCCAGCGAAGACGAGACCACCGCTTTCATGGGGGAGCAGGCCGCGCGACGCGCGATTGAAGCAGCCGGTATCAGTGCTCGGGAAATAGACCTTATTGTGGTGGCGACCACCACCGCTGACCAAGTGTTTCCCAGCACGGCCTGCCTGATCCAGGATCGTCTCGGGATACACGGCTGTGCGGCATTCGACGTGCAGGCGGTGTGCACGGGTTTTGTGTACGGGCTTAGCGTCGCAGACAAGTTCGTGCGCACTGGTTCGGCCAAATGTGCGCTGGTAGTCGGCAGCGAGACTCTGTCGCGCATCATTGACTGGACCGATCGCACGACATGCGTGTTGTTTGCCGACGGTGCCGGTGCCATGATCCTGGGGGCGTCCGACACGCCGGGAATTATTTCCACGCATCTGCATGCCGATGGAAAATACAAGGATCTCTTGAGCGTACCGTCAGGTATCTCCAAAGGATATGACAAGGTCAGGGACGGAACGGCCTACGTGAAAATGGAAGGCAACGAAGTCTTCAAAGTCGCGGTGAACACGCTCGGCCGCATCGTGGATGAGACGCTGGCGGCGAACCATATGAAAAAGACCGACATCCAGTGGCTCGTGCCACATCAGGCCAACCACCGCATCATTGCGGCAACGGCAAAAAAACTCGGCATGTCCATGGACCATGTGGTCATGACGGTAGATCGCCACGGCAACACCTCGGCAGCCTCGATCCCACTGGCGTTCGATGAAGCGGTTCGTGACGGAAGAATCAAGCTCGGAGATACCGTCATGATGGAGGCCTTCGGCGGCGGATTCACTTGGGGTTCTGTGTTATTGAAATATTGAATCGCACAATTCAACGTGCAGGAATGCTTTGTTTTGGCAGAGTCATTCCGTTTTTACCTGGCATCCTTCTCGCCCAAGTGGTGAGAAAAATAGTCTGGAATTATCCATGACGGTGGCATTTGTTTTTCCCGGACAAGGATCCCAATCCGTGGGTATGATGAATGCCCTGGCGGAGGAATTCCCCATTGTCAGAGAAACTTTCGCCGAAGCCTCGCTGGCGATGGGCAAAGACCTGTGGCAACTGGTAGTGCAGGGGCCGGATGAAATACTGAATCAAACCGAGATCACTCAACCCATCATGCTGGCGGCGGGGGTGGCCACTTGGCGCACGTGGCTGGCCGCCAAGGGCCCGCGACCCGGTTGCATGGCTGGCCACAGCCTCGGCGAATATTCTGCGCTGGTATGTGCCGGGTCGATTGAATTTCCCGAGGCCATGAAATTGGTGTCGGATCGGGCGCGTTTCATGCAGCAGGCGGTGCCGGCCGGACAGGGCGGCATCGCCGCGATTTTGGGTCTTGAGGATGACGCGGTTCGCCAACTCTGCGAACAGGCGTCCCAAGGCGAGGTCCTGGATGCCGTGAATTTCAATACGCCCGGACAGGTCGTGATTGCCGGCACCGCCACAGCGGTGGCGCGCGCCTTGGAACAGTCCAAGGCGGCTGGCGCCAAACGCGCCGTGCGGCTCCCGATGAGCGTGCCGGCACATAGTCGCCTGATGCATCCGGCCGCGCAGCAAATGGCTGAGCGACTGAAGCAAGCGGATATCCGCCCTCCGCAGATTCCCGTGATCCATAATATGCATGTGCAGACGGAATCCAATCCTGATGCGATTAGAAATGCGCTCGTGCGCCAGATAGAATCGCCGGTGCGCTGGGTGGAGACCATCCAGAAAATGACTGTCGAGGGTGTCACTCAAATAGTAGAATGCGGACCGGGGAAGGTGTTGACCGGGCTGAACAAGCGTATCGTAAAAAGCCTCGAGACATATTCGGTTTACGACCCGTCCACGATACGGGAAACGATCAGCAAAATTTCTCCCGCATAAAGCAAAAACAAGGACGACCATGAATTTGAAAGGGCAAATCGCGCTGGTTACTGGTGCCAGTCGTGGAATCGGTCAGGCCATTGCACTGGAACTGGGGAAGCAGGGTGCCCAGGTTTTCGGTTCGGCCACCTCCCAGGACGGTGCTGAAAATATCAGCAGTGTGCTCAAGGAAAAAGGCGCGGCAGGAAAGGGCGTGGTGCTGGAAGTGAACAGCACAGAATCGATTGCTTCCGCTTTAGCCGAGATCGAAAAATCCGCCGGCGCGCCGACGATTCTGGTAAACAATGCCGGCATCACGCGCGACAACCTGCTGTTGCGCATGTCGGAAGAGGAGTGGGATGCCATTCTGGACACTAACCTCAAATCGGTTTATCGCTTGAGCAAGGCCTGCCTGCGTGCCATGACGAAGGCGCGCGGCGGGCGCATCATCAGCATCAGCTCGGTAGTGGGGGCGATCGGCAACGCCGGACAGGTGAATTACGCCGCCGCCAAGGCGGGGCTGGTCGGATTCACCAAGGCGCTCGCGCGCGAAGTGGGTTCGCGGAATATAACGGTCAACGCGGTGGCGCCGGGGTTCATCGATACCGACATGACCCGGGCCCTGCCGGAGGTGCAGAAAGAAGCGCTGCTCAAGCAAATCCCGCTGGGCCGGTTAGGGCTGGCCGAAGAAGTGGCCGCAGCCGTGGCATTCCTCGCCTCGCCGCAGGCCGGCTATATTACCGGTAGCACCCTGCACGTAAACGGCGGGATGTACATGAACTAAATCGGGTATATATAACTGAAATAACCCCCTTAAATGATCGGCTGGACGGTTTTGTGTAAATGGTGTTAACTAGGCGCCCGCACGAGGGCTGTAACGTCAATTCTTGGAGGAATAATCACTCATGAGCAGTGTCGAAGAACGCGTCAAGAAGATTGTCGTGGAGCAGTTGGGCGTCAATGAGGGCGAGGTTAAGCCCGCCGCCTCCTTCGTGGATGACTTGGGCGCGGATTCCCTTGACACGGTTGAGCTGGTGATGGCGCTGGAGGAGGAATTTGACTGCGAAATTCCGGACGAGCAGGCGGAAAAAATCACCACCGTCCAGCAGGCCATCGATTACATTAACTCCCGTCTGAACTGATAACTCATTAGAATAAGGGGCCGTCACCCGGATAGGATGACGGCCTCTTGGTTTTCATAGCGCAGCGGTGCCGCGCCCAGATGAGGAACTCGGCTTTGAGCAAACGGCGTGTCGTCATAACCGGCCTTGGTGTCCTGTCCCCCCTTGGCATCGGTGTCGCGGAAAACTGGCGCCGTATCCTCGCCGGCCAAAGCGGCATCGGCCCGGTCACGCTGTTCGACGCCAGCAATTATCCTTCCACTATCGCCGGCGAAGTTAAGAATTTCGATCCGACCGCCTTCGGCATTTCCGAGAAGGAAGCGCGCCGCATGGACCGATTCATCCAGCTCGGGATGGCCGCTGGCATCGAGGCGATCAAAGATTCAGGGATAGAAGTGACGGAAGCCAACGCCGAGCGCATTGGCGTGCACCTCGGCGCCGGAATTGGCGGCGTCGGGACGATCGAAAACACCACACTGACCATCAAGGAAAAAGGGCCGCGTCGGGTATCGCCGTTCTATGTTCCCATGAGCATCATCAACATGATTTCGGGTGACCTCTCGGTGATGTACGGGCTCAAGGGGCCGAATCTTTCCATGGTCACCGCTTGCGCCACGGCCACGCACGGGATCGGTGACGCCGGCCGACTGATCGAATACGGTGATGCCGATGTCATGATTGCCGGTGGTGCCGAGGCTGCTATCACGCCGACCGCGATCGCCGGTTTTGGCAACGCCAAGGCCCTGTCCACGCGAAACGACAGTCCCGAGACCGCCAGCCGTCCCTGGGACAAGGACCGCGATGGCTTTGTACTGGGCGAGGGTGCGGGTGCTGTGGTGCTTGAAGAATACGAGCACGCCAAAAAGCGCGGCGCAAAAATCTACTGCGAACTTGTGGGTTTCGGTATGAGCGGGGACGCCTATCACATGACCAGCCCGCCGGAGAGTGGTGAGGGGGCGGCACGCTGTATGCACAATGCCTTGCGCAATGCCGGCGTTAATCCCGAACAGGTGCAGTACATCAACGCCCACGGCACGTCCACTCCGCTTGGCGATAAGGCCGAGTCGCTGGCCGCCAAGTCCGCGTTTGGCAATCATGCGCACAAGCTCGCCATGAGTTCGACAAAATCCATGACAGGCCACCTCCTGGGCGCGGCTGGCGGAATCGAAGCGGTATACACGGCTCTCGCGCTGCGGGACCAGGTGGCACCACCCACAATCAACCTCACCACCCCTGACCCGGAATGCGACCTGGATTACGTGCCCAATACAGCGCGCAAGATGAAAATTGAAGTCGCCATTTCCAATTCCTTCGGTTTCGGTGGCACCAACGGGACGCTGGTATTTCGCAAATTGGTGTGAATGCCCATCCAGCAGAGCAAGCCATAATCCCCCCGGGATATGTCTGTCGCCGCCTGACATATATCCCCGATCTCGTTGCGCTGCATTCACGCTTACCCGAACGATATCCGCACCTGCTGGCCAGCGTAGCGGACGGTACACCGCGTGCCCGCTATGACATGCTGTTCGCTTTTCCTGGCGAAACCCTGACATTAGAAGCGGATTCCCAGCTCTATCGCAACGGGCAACGGCAAGGCCATGGCGATTTCCTGGAAACCTTCGAGCGCGAATGGCAAGCAAAATCTTTCGCGGTGCCGGATTACCTATCAAGCCCCGATCAACTACCGTTTACCGGCGGCTGGTTTGTATTTTTCGGATATGAAATGGTGTCTCAAATCGAGCCTACTGTCACAGGCATAAAATTTGACTCAGCTTTCCCAGTTGCCTGTGCCGTGCGCATTCCGGCAGCTTTGATCGTTGACCGGGCTCGGCAACAGAGCTGGCTGATGTGCGAGACAGAATGCGCCGCGGAACTCATGCCTCAATTGGAAGAAGACGTGCTGGCCGCCTCGACGGCAGCAACCGACGATGCCTTCCCTGTGATGGAAGCTAGCGAGGAAGCATCACGGGATTTTCTCGAGAATGTAAAAGTGGTTCAGGAGTACATCCGCGCTGGCGATGTGTTTCAGGTGAACCTTTCGCGTCTGTGGCGCGCCAAACTGTTATCGCCCGTGAGCTCAAGTAGACTGTTTCGCCGCTTGTGTGCCGCGAATCCCGGTCCGTTTGCCGGCATGATGACCTGGGATAATGACCGCGCTGTTATCAGTTCATCGCCAGAGCGACTGGTGGCAGTGCGTGGCAACCGTGTGCACACGCGCCCCATCGCTGGAACCTTTCCGCGCAGCCCGGATCCTGTCCACGACCTCGCTTTATCTCAGGATCTGTTGCGGCACCCCAAGGAGCGTGCCGAGCACGTGATGCTGATCGATCTCGAGCGCAATGATCTCGGGCGCGTCTGCCGGACCGGATCGATCCGCGTCAGTGAATTCATGACACTGGAATCCTACCGTCATGTGCACCATATTGTTTCGGAAGTCAGCGGTGAACTGAAGGAACACATGACACCGGCAAAGGTGATACGCGCCGTGTTTCCCGGTGGCACGATCACCGGATGCCCCAAGGTGCGATGCATGCAAATAATCGCCGAACTGGAACGAGCGCCTCGCGGTGCCTACACCGGAGCGATGGGATACATCAATCATGATGGCAGTCTTGATCTGAACATTCTGATACGTACCATCGTGCGAAGCGGACAAAATATTTCCCTGCGTGCCGGGGCGGGCATTGTCGCCGATTCAGTACCAGAGCGTGAATTGGCGGAGACCCGTGCCAAGGCCCGGGGCCTGCTCGTGGCTCTCGGGATTCCATGATGCTTCTTGTCAATGGATTTGCTGAGGGGAGCGTATCGGCTCTTGACCGCGGTTTTCAATTCGGCGATGGACTATTTGAAACATTGGCAGTTGAAAACGGCGAGCCTCTGCTCTGGGATAAACATCTGCGGCGTATGCTTAACGGCGCGGCCCGACTTGGTATCCAGGCACCTTCAGCTGAACTTTTGCAGCACGAATCAGGACAGATATGCCGAGGCGCCAGTCGTGGCGTACTGAAGATTGTTATCACTCGCGGGATATCGGGGAGGGGGTATGCGCCATCCATCGGAGTGGAGCCGACGCGAACCGTTGGTCTGTTTCCGTGGCCGGATTATCCTGCGCAGCGTCGCACGCAAGGCGTCAGTGTCCAGTTCTGTCATACCCTGATATCACGTCACAACCGGCTCGGGGGTCTGAAGCATCTCAACCGCCTGGAACAAATACTGGGAAGGATGGAATTGAATGATGATTGCGCCGAAGGCCTGATGCAGGATGAGGCCGGTCATGTCATTGACGGAACCATGACGAATCTTTTCATTGTAGTGCGCGGAAGTTTGATTACGCCGGATCTGACGCACAGTGGCGTGGAAGGCGTGATGCGCGCTGTGGTATTGGAGAATGCCGCGGCGCTTTCCATCCCCTGTAATATTAACGTACTGACTCGCGCGGACATCCTGGCCGCCGATGAGATTTTTTTGACCAACAGCCTGATTGGGTTATGGCCAGTGCGCCGCATTCAAACACGGGAATATCCCGTAGGCCGGATCACCCAACGGATACAGGAAGCTGTCCGCGATGCGCACATCGATTATTAGAATCATCTTCGGCGTGATCGGCCTTTTTCTGATTGGTTCCGCCTATCTGCTGTGGTCCTGGAATCATCCCCTTCGCCCCGGCAGTGAAACTTATGAAGTTAAGCCCGGTACGAGCCTGCGCGCGTTCGCGCGCATGCTCAGCGCACGCCATGTCTTGCCGGAAAGTCATTCTTTTGTCTTGTTGGCACATTTGACCGGCCATGACCGCGCTTTGAAATCGGGGGAATATCGTTTTCGCGATGGGATGTCGGCGCGCGAACTACTCGATCAAATCATCGCCGGTAGAGTGATCGAGTACTCGGTGGTGCTGGTCGAAGGCTGGACCTTCGGGCAGTTTTTAGCCGCGCTGACGGCGGCGCCCAAACTCGGACGGACGCTAACAGGAAAATCCCACGAGGCCGTTATGGAGCGCCTGGGTCATTCCGATGAGCATCCGGAAGGACGGTTCTTTCCAGATACCTATTATTACTCGGCCGGACAAACCGATATCATGATTCTCGCGAATGCCTATGACAAAATGCAACAACTCTTGCAACGGGCATGGGAAGGCCGTGAAAACAATCTTCCGCTTAATAACCCCTACGAGGCGCTGATTTTGGCATCCATTGTGGAAAAGGAAACAGGTCAAGCCAATGAACGCGGTTTGATCGCCGGAGTTTTCATTAATCGGTTGCGACTCGGTATGCGTCTGCAGTCTGATCCGACCGTGATCTATGGCATGGGAAAAGAGTTTGACGGCAACATCCGGCTGAAGGACCTGCGGAACGACACGCCTTATAACACGTATACGCGCAAGGGCCTGCCGCCGACGCCGGTGGCCATGCCCGGGAAAGAGGCCTTGCAGGCGGTACTGCATCCTGCGGCGACAAAGGCGCTGTACTTCGTCTCCCGCGGCGATGGCAGCCACGAATTTTCCAGTTCGCTGGAGGAGCACAACCGTGCCGTGCTCAAATATCAGCTCAAGGGAAAATCGCGTAATGTATTTCCCTCGAGGGCTCCGGATGCCGTGGGACATACTTCAAAAATTAAACTGTCGCCTTAATTATTAATAGTTTCCATGCCACGTCGATTATTCATCACGCTGGAAGGCGGGGAGGGTGCCGGTAAAAGCACCAACCTCGACTTCATTCACCAATGGTTGCAGCACGAAGGCTGCGATGTGGTCGTCACGCGCGAACCTGGCGGAACAGAACTGGGTGAGCACATTCGCGATTTTCTGTTGCACAGTAAACAACTCCACATCGCGCCGGAGAGTGAAGTGCTCTTGATGTTTGCCGCGCGCACCGAACATATCAGCAAGGTGATACGCCCGTCCCTGGAAGCTGGCAAAGTGGTGTTGTGTGATCGTTTTACCGATGCCACTTATGCCTATCAGGGGGGTGGCCGAGGTCTGGATGCTGACCGGATCGCGGCCATCGAAAACTGGGTGCAGGGCGACCTTCGCCCGGATCTGACATTGCTCTTTGATGTATCCGTGGAAGCCGGGCGTGAACGTGCCGGACAGCGCAGCGAACCAGACCGTTTCGAACGCGAAAACAATGAATTCTTCCGGCGGGTTCGAGAAACTTATATTGCTCGTGCTACCCGGGAGCCTAAACGCATTCGAATTATTGACGCCAGCCGCCCTATTGAGCAGGTCGAGCAGCAAATCGTCAGCGTGCTGCAGGAGGCGGTGCATGGCCGGTGATAACCCTACGGTGGACCGTTTTTCCGCGGCGCCAGAACGTTACCCGTGGCATGAGGCGTTGTGGTCGGCTCTTTCACGCCAGTTCGACCAGCTCCCGCATGCGCTGTTGTTACAAGGGCGCCCTGGTCTCGGCAAGCATGATTTTGCGGTGCAGCTGGCCCAGGCGTTTTTATGCGAGCGCCCGCGAAATGCCGTGGCCTGCGGGCAATGCCATGCCTGTCACCTGTTCCGGGTCGGCACCCATCCCGATCTTTCCGGTATCGGGCTGGCGGACGAAGCCAGAAGTATTACGGTGGACCAGATCCGCGCGCTGGGGGATTTTCTGTCGCTGCGACCGCATACGGCCAAGCGCAAGGTGGTGATCATATCGCCGGCGGAGGCCATGAATCTCAATGCTGCCAACAGCCTGCTGAAACAGCTCGAGGAGCCCCCCTCGGGCTGCATGCTGCTGCTGGTCACCAGCCATCCGGCACGCTTGCCGGCTACGATTCGCAGCCGCTGCGCCCGTTTGCTTTTTAGGCAGCCAGCCGCCGCGGTCGGGCTGGCCTGGCTGCGGGCCCGACCTAATTCTGGAGGAAACCCGGCTTGGCTTCTGAATTATGCAGGAGGTTCACCGTTGTTGGCGGAATCCCTCGAGTCCCAGGATTTTCTTCAGCTACGCGCTCAACTGCTTCAGGATCTGGCGGCGCTGACCCAGTCGCGGGAACATCCGGTGGCCTGTGCCACCCGCTGGAAAGGTATGGGAACAGCGCGCGTTCTCGGCTGGCTGTATGGATTTGCCAACGACCTCATCAAATTAGGTCAGGGCGCCCCTGTATCGGCTATGATGAACAAAGAGGCAGTATCATTTGAGATTGTTATAAAAAATAAATATAAAATTAGCGAGTTATACGATTTTATTGATGCTATTCTTGAGAAATATCGTCAGCTTAACAGCCCGATCGATGAACTATTGATGCTGGAGGATGTTTTGATACGCTGGGTCCGATTGAGCCGACTACAATGAAAATGAGCTGTCGCTTCCTATGATCGATAAAACCACCGCACAACCTTCCGCCGGCGCACCCAAGGCGGGAAAACCTATGCCAGTCGCGGCGCGACCCGGCGTTCTGTCCCTGACCATCAAGGACAAAAATGCGCTGTACGCAGCGTACATGCCTTTCGTGAAGGGTGGCGGTATTTTTGTACCAAGTAACCGGTCTTACAAGCTGGGCGAAGAGGTGTTTATGCTGCTGACCCTAATGGACAGCAAAGAAAAGATTCCGGTCGCCGGCCATGTCGTCTGGGTCACGCCTCCGGGCGCGCAGAGCAACCGCACCGCCGGAATCGGTGTCCAGTTCAGCGAGAAAGATTCCGGCATTGCACGCAACAAAATTGAAGGCATCCTGGCCGGCGCGCTCAATTCCGACCGGCTCACGCACACGATGTAACGTGACGCTACTCGTTGATTCCCACTGTCATCTCAATTTCGATCCCCTCCATAGCAACCTGGAAGAAGTAATTCAAAGAGCCCGGGACAACGGGGTCGGACACATGCTGTGCGTGTCGGTCACGCTCGAAACTTTTCCTGAAATCCGCGCCATCGCGCACAATCATCCGGACATTTTTGCCTCGGTGGGTGTGCATCCCAACGAGCGGGAAGGGCGCGAGCCGACCATGAATGAATTAACGGACCTGGCGAATGATGTGCGCGTGGTGGCCATCGGTGAGACCGGCCTCGATTATTACCGCTCACACGGCGACATGATCTGGCAGCAAGAACGTTTCCGTCAACATGTCCGTGCGGCGCGACAGTCCGGCAAGCCGCTCATCATTCATACCCGCGAGGCGGCAGAAGATACTTTGCGTATCATGCGTGAGGAAAAGGCCAGCGAGGTAGGTGGCGTCATGCATTGCTTCACCGAAAGTTTACAGGTGGCGCGTCAGGCCCTCGACCTTGATTTCCATATTTCGTTTTCTGGCATCGTGACATTCCACAACGCCGAATCGCTGCGTGACGTGGCAAAACAGGTGCCGGAGAATCGTCTGCTGATCGAAACCGATTCTCCGTATCTTGCGCCCGCACCGCATCGGGGAAAAACCAATGAGCCGGCCTATGTGCGGCACGTCGCCCAATGCCTGGCGGAGGTACGCGGGATCGATTTTGAACTCATCGCGAAAATTACTACACGCAATTTCTTTTCACTGTTCAAGAATGCCAATTCTGCCGTAGTGGATGCTTGACAGTCGATTCATCCCACCTTGCGTTTGAAATTATTGTTGCATGGCCTCTTCATGAACAATTGGGGCCGGACCTCCATCGCATGAAGAAAATCACTCTTTTGTATCTATTTCATACAGTTACAGCGCAAAATATTTGATCAAATACTGGATATGCGGTAAAGTCAAAATATCAAAATATAAATACAAGCCATCGTTCATGACGACAGTCCGTGCAACGGTATCCATCGCGCGATCATCGCGAAAGCACGGTGACAATAATCTGACTCATCGCAACAACCGAACATCTTGCATCACTTGAAACCACCGCTGATTTATTGCGTGAGCATTGTGCAGCAACAACCGGCGGACCAACAAGCCGAGTAATTAACCGGTCTAAGTGGCGGTAGCCAGGAGGCTCTTTATGGCGACAACGCGGACGAAAGACATAAAATCTGTCGATGTCCAACCCGTTCAAAATGGTGTCAGCCTGCTGACAGAGCACGACATTTACCTGTTCAAGGAAGGCAGGAATTTCCGTCTGTATGACAAGCTCGGAGCACACCTGCATGTCGTCAATGGCGTCGCCGGTGTCTATTTCGCGGTCTGGGCACCCAATGCCCGTCAAGTGGCCGTTGTCGGCGATTTCAACGGCTGGCGGTCCAATTCGCATCTATTAACGGCGCGCATGGATGATTCGGGAATCTGGGAGGGATTCATTCCTGGAGTGACCCGCGGGGCAAAATATAAATATCACCTGACCTCCCATCACCGGAATTACCAAGTTGAGAAGACCGATCCCTTTGCCCTGCATACCGAAACACCGCCTCGCACCGCCTCGATCGTGTGGGACCTGGATTTCCAGTGGGGAGACCAGATGTGGATGCAGGAGCGGAGCAAGGTCAACGCGTTGAATGCCCCCATGTCCACCTACGAAACTCATCTCGGGTCGTGGAAGCGCGTCCCGAACGAGGGCAACCGCTCCTTCCACTACCGCGAGCACGCCTCACAACTGACCGAGTACGTTCGAGACATGGGTTTCACCCATGTGGAGTTTCTTCCGGTCACGGAACACCCGTTCTACGGCTCCTGGGGCTACCAAACCACGGGTTACTTCGCGCCCACGGCACGTTACGGTACCCCGCAGGAATTCATGCATCTGGTCGATCGCCTGCACCAGGGTGGTGTCGGCGTCATCCTCGACTGGGTGCCATCGCACTTTCCCACAGACGAGCACGGGCTCGTGTACTTCGACGGTACATATTTGTTCGAGCATGCCGATCCCAAACGCGGTTTCCACCCGGAATGGAATTCGAGCATCTTCAATTATGGCCGCAACGAAGTGCGTTCGATTCTGACTTCGAGTGCGCTCTTCTGGCTCGACAAATACCACGCCGACGGACTGCGGGTCGACGCCGTCGCGTCAATACTGTATCTCGATTACGCGCGCCGCCAAGGTGAATGGATACCGAATGAATTCGGCGGCAGGGAAAACATCGACGCGATCCAGTTTCTGCGCGATCTGAACGAGGCTGTGTACCGCGATCACCCTGACACGCAGACCATCGCCGAGGAATCGACCTCCTGGCCTATGGTCTCGCGTCCGAACTATCTCGGAGGGCTGGGATTCGGCATGAAGTGGAACATGGGCTGGATGCACGACACGCTGGATTATTTCTCGCACGACCCGATCCACCGGAAATATCACCACAACCAGCTCACTTTCAGCATCATGTATGCGTTTCATGAAAACTTCGTATTGCCGTTCTCGCATGACGAAGTGGTGCATGGCAAGGGTTCGCTCCTCGGGAAAATGCCGGGCGACGACTGGCAGAAGTTCGCCAATCTGCGATGCCTGTTCGGTTACCTGTACGGCCATCCGGGAAAGAAACTCCTGTTCATGGGCAGCGAATTCGGGCAATGGCGCGAATGGAACCACGATCAGAGCCTGGACTGGCATCTTCTCGAGCAGGCTCCGCATCAGGGGGTTCAGCGCTGGATGAAAGATCTCAACCATACGTACCGGCGCGAGCCAGCACTGTACGCGCGTGACTTTGATTCGAGCGGTTTCGAGTGGGCGGACCTGCACGACTGGGAACACAGTATCATCAGTTTTTTCCGCAAGGGCGAGAAGCCGGAGGACGTGGTGTTGGTCGTTTGCAATTTCACGCCGGTCCCACAAGCCAATTATCGCATTGGGGTTTCGCGCAGTGGCTATTGGCGTGAAATCTTGAACAGCGATGCCACGATCTATGGCGGTAGCGGTCAGGGGAACGTGGGGGGCGTAGAGTCCGCGCCAGTCCCGTGCCATGGCCGCTATCATTCGATCTCGTTGACTTTGCCGCCCCTGAGCATCGTTTACTTGAAGGCGCCGAGTGCGCCTGATCGCTGAGCGCCAGTTCATGGCTAAAACCCGGGTTCCCCCATCGCCAATTTCCACCGACGGGCAAAGCCGAGTGGTGATCGAAGGCGTGCGTCCTGAAGTTGACAATGGTCGCTATCCCATCAAGCGTAGTGTCGGTGAGCCGGTGACGATCGAGGCGGACGTGTTCGTCGACGGGCACGATAAGCTCGCAAGCCTGTTGCTCTACCGGCGCGAGACCTCCCACGAATGGACCGAAGTTCCCATGGTCCCCCTGGTCAATGATCGCTGGCACGCCACTTTTCAAGTGACCGAGGTCGGTCGTTACCGCTACACGATCGTGGCTTGGGTTGATCACTACCAGTCCTGGTGTCACGACTTGGAGCGTCGGCCGGACACCGATCCGGATTTGAAAATGGTCTTTCTGACCGGTTCCGAGCTTGTCAAAAAAGCCGCCGCGAACATCACCGGGAAAGACGCGGAACGTCTGAACGCGCTTGCGCGCACGCTCAGCGGTGGCGCTGCTTTGACGGAAAAACGCCGCGTGGCCTTGGATGAAGAGACCGCGAAGTTGATGGGGCGCCACGCCGAACGCCGCTTTGTCACCCGTTATGACAAAGAATTAATGTTGGAAGTTGACCGCGAGCGCGCTCGTTACAGCTCCTGGTACGAATTTTTTCCGCGCTCCTGCGACGGCGACAAGCATGCCGGCTTCCGTGATTGCGAAGAACGCCTGCGTTACGCTGCTTCCCTGGGATTTAATGTGGTTTATCTGCCGCCGATTCATCCCGTCGGCCAGTCATTCCGCAAGGGGCCCAACAACGTCTTGACCGCCAAGCCGGAAGACGTCGGCAGCCCTTGGGCGATTGGTGCAAAAGAGGGCGGTCACAAGGCTGTGCACCCACAACTCGGCACGCTCGACGATTTCCGCTGGTTCGTGAATAAGGCCAAAGAACTTGGAATGGAAATCGCCTTGGATATCGCTTACCAGTGTTCACCGGATCATCCGTACGTAAAGGAGCATCCGGAGTGGTTCCGCCGCCGGCCGGACGGCAGTGTGCAATATGCCGAGAATCCACCGAAGAAATACCAAGACATCTACCCCTTCGATTTCGAGGGCGAATCCTGGCAGGAGCTCTGGCGCGAGCTGAAAAGCATCTTCGATTTCTGGATCGAGCAGGGCGTGCAGATATTCCGCGTCGACAACCCGCATACCAAGGCGTTCCCATTCTGGGAATGGGCCATCGCCGACATCAAGCGCGCCCATCCCGACGTCTTGTTTCTGGCCGAGGCCTTTACCCGTCCCAAGGTCATGCACCGTCTGGCCAAGCTCGGGTTCACCTGGTCATACACCTACTTCACATGGCGCAACACCAAGCAGGAACTGACCGAATACTTCACCGAGCTCACCCAATCCGAAGGGCGTGAGTATTTTCGCCCGCACGTATGGCCCAACACACCCGACATCCTCAATGAATACCTTCAGTTTGGGGGCCGGCCGGCATTCATGATACGACTGGTGTTGGCGGGAACGCTGGCGGCGAATTACGGCATTTACGGCCCGGCGTACGAACTGTCTGAGAGCCGTGCGCGTGAGCCCGGCAGCGAAGAATATCTGGATTCGGAAAAATACCAGTTGCGTCGCTGGAATCTGGATCGGCCCGACAGCCTGCGCGATTTCATCACTCGCGTGAACCGCATTCGCCACGAGAATCCGGCATTGCAGAGCGACCGGGGGCTGCAGTTCTATCCCGTCGACAATGACAAACTGATCTGTTACAGCAAGACCACTGAGGATCTGGGCGACATCATCCTGGTAGTCGTCAACCTCGACCCGCATCACCGGCAATCGGGCTGGGTTGAATTGCCGCTCGATACACTGGGCCTGCCGAGCGAGCAGCCGTACCAGGTGCATGACTTGCTGACGGGGGGGCGCTACATCTGGAACGGAGTTCGCAATTACGTCGAACTCGACCCGCAAACCGTGCCGGCGCATATCTTCCGCCTGCGCCGCCGCGTGCATACCGAACATGATTTTGACTACTACATGTAAAGTGTAAAGCGCATGACCAGTGAACGCCGCCACGAAATCCTCATCGACGATCCGCTCTGGTACAAGGATGCCGTCGTTTATGAGATTCACGTCAAGGCATTTTGCGACAGCAATAATGACGGTATCGGTGACTTTGCGGGACTGACCTCAAAGCTCGATTATTTGCAGCAACTGGGTGTCAACACGTTGTGGATCCTGCCGTTTTATCCGTCGCCCATGCGCGACGACGGCTATGATATTTCCGACTACCGGAATATCCATCCTGAATACGGCACGCGCAAGGATTTTCAGGTCTTCGTGAAGGCGGCGCACGAGCGCGGTCTGCGAGTCATCACCGAACTCGTCATCAACCATACCTCGGACCAGCACCCGTGGTTCCAGGCGGCACGCAAGGCGCCGCCCGGTTCGCCCAAGCGTAATTTCTACGTGTGGAGCGATACCGTCAAGAAATATGAAGATACACGTATTATTTTTTCCGACACCGAGAAATCCAACTGGGCCTGGGACGATACGGCCAAGTCCTATTATTGGCATCGCTTTTTCTCACATCAGCCTGATCTTAACCACAATAATCCCCAGGTGGTGAAAGCAGTCACCAAGGTCATGCAATTTTGGCTGGATCAGGGCGTGGACGGGCTGCGCCTCGACGCGATTCCCTACCTGTGCGTGCGCGAGGGCACCAATAATGAGAACCTCCCCGAGACGCACGCCGTCATCAAGCAGATGCGATCCGTGATCGACAATCATTACAAGAACCGAATGTTCCTGGCCGAGGCCAATCAGTGGCCGGAGGATGTGCGTGACTATTTCGGTTCCGGTGACGAGTGTCATATGGCCTACCACTTTCCCTTGATGCCACGCATGTACATGGCCATCGGCCAGGAGGACCGTCATCCCATCGTGGAAATCATGAACCAGACGCCGGAGATACCTGAAAACTGCCAGTGGGCGATTTTCTTGCGCAATCATGACGAGCTTACACTTGAAATGGTGACTAACAAGGAGCGCGATTACATGTACCGCATGTACGCCGCCGACCCCCGCTCACGTCTGAATCTCGGTATCCGCCGCCGACTGGCACCACTCATGGACAACGATTTCGAAAAAATTCGACTCATGAACAGTCTGCTCCTGTCGATGCCGGGTTCTCCCATTCTTTATTATGGTGATGAAATTGGCATGGGGGACAATATTTATTTGGGTGATCGCAACGGTGTGCGCACGCCCATGCAGTGGAGCCCCGACCGTAACGCCGGTTTTTCCCATGCCGATCCTCAGCGCTTGTTCCTTCCCCCCATCATGGATCCGGTATACGGGTTCGAGGCCGTGAATGTGGAGGCGCAGTCTCGCGATCCCTCATCATTGCTTAATTGGATGAAGCGTTTGCTCAGCGTGCGCAAGAGCCACCAAGCCTTCGGTCGCGGGGCCTTGCATTTTCTCAAACCGGGCAATCGAAAAATCCTGGCATTTCTGCGCGAGTACGAAAACGAAACCATTCTGTGCGTGGCCAATCTGGCACGCTCGGCGCAACCGGTGGAGCTCGATCTGGGCAAGTATAAAGGCTGCGTACCGGTGGAAATGATGGGTCGCACGGCGTTCCCGCCAATCGGCGAACTCCCGTATCTGCTCACCCTGCATGGCCATGGTTTTTACTGGTTCCGACTTGCCAAGGGTGAGGAAGTACCGTCCTGGCACGAGGAACGTCTGCCGCGCGAAGAGCTGCCGTTATTGGTGCTGTTCGATGGCTGGAGCAGTTTCTTCCGTGAGCGCGTAGTCCCCTGGCGCATCGGCATGGCCGATAAAGTCCGCATCCAGCTAGAAAACAATGTCTTGCCCCACTTTATGGCGGCGCAGCGCTGGTTCGCCGCCAAGGGCGAACCGATGACGCGTGCCGTATTGATCGAACATGTTGTCTGGGAGATGGATTCCAATAGCTGGTTTATATCGCTGTACCGCATCGAAGGCGGCGCTGGCGATCAATCAATCTACTTCTTACCGCTGTCACTGGTCTGGGAGCACGAACCAGAAGAACGCCAGCGAGGATTGTTACCGGCGAGCTTGGCGCGGGTACGTCAGCAGGCGCGCATCGGCATCATGGGCGATGCCCTGGCAGATGAAATGTTTTGCCGCGCCATGGTGGAAGCCATCGGGACCGGACGTGAGCTGGCCGGCACGGCCGGGACGATCCGTTTCGTGCCCACGAAAGCCTTCCGCGAATTGGCCGGCGATGACATAAACGAACTGACGGTTCGCCCATCCGCTGCGCAAGGCAGCAACACCGCTATCGTGATTGGCAATCGGCTGTTTCTCAAGGCGTTCCGTCGTTTGCAATCCGGAGAGAGCCCGGAGGTGGAGGTCGGCCGCTTCCTGACCGAGGTGGCGCAATTTCCAAACATCGTGCCAGTCGCGGGCGCCGTGGAATACGTGGCCAATGATGGCGGCTTGATGACCCTGGCTGTCCTTCAGGGATTTGTCGAGAACCAGGGCGATGGCTGGACCTACACGCTGAATTACCTGGAACGTTTCCTGGAGGAGCATCGGGGACCTGCTGAAACATCCGTATCATCGATCGAGGTGCACGGGGGTTTTCTCAATCTAATACAGGTGCTCGGTCAGCGAACGGGCGAATTGCACCGGGCCCTGGCCATGTCCACGGGTGACCCGGCCTTCGAACCTGAGCCCGTCGGCAAACGTGAAATAACCGATTGGAAACATCGTCTGCGTGAAGAGGCGGACGCCACGCTTGGGCTGCTCGAGGAGCGTCTCGATTCGCTTACCGATGATATGCGGGTGATGGCAGCGTCGCTCATCGAGCGGCGCAAAATCGTTCATGACTGGATCGAGGAATGCGTCCCCGAGGGTCTGGAGTCCCTGAAAACCCGCTATCACGGAGATTATCATCTCGGCCAGGTGCTGTTGCGGCAGAATGATTTTGTCATTATTGATTTCGAGGGCGAGCCGGCGCGTTCGCTGGACGAACGGCTTCGCAAACATTCTCCGTTGCGGGATGTCGCGGGCATGCTGCGTTCGTTCAATTATGCGGCCTATACCGCCGCGTCGCACATAACCGCCGAACAATCGGAGGATTCCGTGCAGGTCGAAACGGTGATCCATGAATGGGAAACCGAGGTCGCCCGCACATTCTTGCAATCCTATGAGGCGCATGTGCGGATTGCTGGGATCTATTCTGACTGGGATCAGGCGCGCGGGTTGTTAAGACTATTTATGCTTGAAAAAGCATTTTATGAGTTGCGCTACGAGCTGAACAACCGTCCCTCGTGGGCACGTATCCCGCTGATGGGGATATCAAGCCTGCTGGAATGAAACGATGCTGCCGGACGGGTGTGGCGTGCACGGTTTAATATAAAGCTTTCTCCCGTGATGATATGGTAAGTGGGGGCGGCGTAACGATGGCTGCCGTGTTTTTTTTCGATGTCATAAAGGAGGACCTATGGAACAGGTAAATTTGGCGCTCGAGCCGGCACGGGCCTTTCTCGCGCAATTGGGAGTTTTTTTGCCGAGACTGTTGTTGGCAATTATAATTCTTGTCGCCGGTTGGCTGTTGGCGAAATTCGTCAAACTGGTGGTGGTCAAGGGTTTGCAGACCATCAATTTCCACGTGCTCACGGAAAAGGCCGGCATCGACGGCTTTCTGCGCCAAGGCGGTATTCAAGCCGGTATGGCCGGTGTCCTGGGCATCCTAGGATACTGGCTGGTGATCCTGCTGACGCTGATGGTCGCCTTCAACAGTCTGGGCCTGACCTATGTCACCGAACTGGTGAGCCAGATCGTGCTCTTCATTCCCAAGGTCGTCGTAGCGGTGTTGATCCTGGCGGTGGGCTTGTATTTCGCCCGTTTCATTTCCCAGTTGGTTTCCGCCTACAGCAAGAACGTGGGAATGGAAGATGCAGAACTTCTTGGCCGCATCGCGCAATACGCCATCATGGTTTTTGTCGTACTCATCGCGCTTGACCAGGTGAACGTGGTAACTGACATCATACGCCAGACCTTTATGGTTTTGCTGGCCGGTGTTGTCTTGGCGCTGGCGCTGGCCTTCGGGATCGGCGGGCAAAAGACCGCGGGCGATCTGCTCGCGCGCTGGTGGCCGAAAAAGGGGTCTTCTGACGATAAATAAAACGATAAGGCGTATTCAGCCATGTATAGAGGCTGGGGTAAGTGCCGGTGTCCTGTGTGTCGGCCCGAATTTGGCCGTTGAAGAATGAAAATAGGATGATTAGTCCATGAACAATAATATGCCGGTCTGGCCGGGTGGACCTTATCCCTTGGGCGCCACCTGGGATGGCGAAGGGGTGAATTTCGCATTGTTCAGCGAGCACGCCGAGAAAGTGGAATTGTGCCTGTTCGAAGCCAAGGGGAATCGCGAAATCACGCGCATTGCCTTATCCTGGCAGACTGACCTGGTTTGGCACTGCTATTTGCCCGACGCGCGACCCGGGTTGTTATACGGCTATCGAGTTTACGGGCCTTACGAACCCAAAAAAGGAAAACGCTTCAATCACAATAAGTTGCTGCTCGATCCCTATGCAAAGTCGATCGTCGGTCAGGTCAAATGGAGTAACGCGGATTTCGGTTACCGCGTGGGCCACAAACAGGAAGATCTGTCGTTCGACCGCAGCAACAACGCGCCAGGCGTGCCAAAGTGCAGGGTCATCGACCCGGCCTTCACGTGGGGCGGTGACAAACCGCCACGCACGCCGTGGCACGAGACCATTATTTATGAACTGCACGTCAAAGGGTTCACGCAGAATCATCCACAGGTGCCGGCGCCCCTGCGCGGAACTTATGCCGGGCTCGCCACCGAGCCGGTAATCCGGCATCTCAAACATCTCGGCATCACGGCCGTCGAGCTCATGCCGGTTCACGCCTTCGTGGACGAACGAAACCTCGTGGAAAAGGGATTACGGAATTTCTGGGGGTACAATTCGATCGGTTTCCTGGCTCCGGACATGCGCTATTCGGCTACCGGTCGCATCAGCGAATTCAAGACCATGGTCAAGACGTTGCACTCGAACGGCATCGAGGTCATTCTTGATGTGGTGTACAACCACACCGCCGAAGGCAACCAACTGGGGCCCACGCTTTCTTTCCGCGGCATCGACAATGAATCCTATTACCGCCTGAGTGCGACCGATCCGCGCTATTACGTCGATTTCACCGGCTGCGGCAACACGCTCAATATGCAGCACCCACGTGTATTGCAGATCATCATGGACAGTTTGCGTTACTGGGTACTTGAGATGCATGTGGACGGGTTTCGATTCGATCTTGCCTCGGCGCTGGCGCGCGAGCTGCACGAGGTTAACCGACTGTCCGCCTTTTTCGACATTATCCACCAGGATCCGGTGCTGTCGCAGGTGAAGCTCATCGCGGAACCCTGGGACCTGGGTGAGGGCGGATACCAGGTCGGTAATTTCCCCGTAGGCTGGACCGAATGGAACGGCAAATACCGGGACGTGGTGCGCGCCTACTGGAAAGGCGAGGGCGGCGTGATCGGCGAGCTGGCTTATCGCCTCACCGGCTCCAGCGACCTGTACGGCCACAGCGGCCGCCGGCCGTACGCCTCCATCAACTTTATAACAGCGCATGACGGATTCACGCTGCACGACTTGGTCAGTTACAACGACAAGCACAACGAGGCAAACGGCGAGAACAACCGTGACGGCCACGATCACAATCTGTCCTGGAATTGCGGGGTCGAAGGTCCGACCGATGACCCGGCGATCAAGGCGCTGCGCGCCCAGCAAAAGCGCAATTTTCTGGCGACGCTTTTCTTCTCACAAGGTGTACCCATGCTGCTGGCGGGGGACGAGATGGGACGCACTCAAGGCGGCAACAACAATGCCTATTGCCAGGACAATGAACTCAACTGGATCGATTGGAACCTCAAGCCGGATGACCGCCAACTGATTGAATTCACGCGTCGTATCATCCAAATTCTTCAGCGACATCCCGTGTTCCGACGTCGTTCTTTCTTTCAAGGACGTCAGATTCGTGGCAGCGAAATCAAAGACATCGTCTGGCTCAAGCCCGACGGGAACGAAATGACCGACGAGGAATGGCAGCAGTCATTTGCCCGTTGTTTGGGTCTGTTGCTCGCCGGCGCTGGACTGAATGAATATGACGACCGCGGCCAACCCATCTCGGACGCCAACTTCCTGCTTCTCATCAACGCTCACCATGACGAAATAGGATTCGTTTTGCCGGCCTATCATCCGGGCAAGCTGTGGAAGACGGAGCTGGATACCAGCCATGAAGCCGGGCTCGCGCGCGACGGAACATTTGAAGGCACGCACACCTATCCATTGCAGGGTCGTTCCTTCGTGCTCATGCGTGAAATGGATCCCGGCACCCCGACATAATATATCTGACTGGAAACTACGCGTGTCATTTAAACTTATTCTGGCATTCCTGCTTTCCATGATGATTGCCGTGTTTATTTTTCAAAACACGACCGTGGTCGAAATCCGGTTTCTGTTCTGGACCGTGTCCATGTCCAGAGCGCTGATGATTCTGGTTGTGCTGGCGGTTGGCATGGTCCTCAGTTGGTTGCTGCATGGCTATCTGTCCCTGCGGCGCAAGCGGTGATGGTTTCGACAGAGAGGACGATATGCATACACTCAAGGAACTGTTTGGCCAATCAGCGGTAATCATGGAAGCGGTCGGGGTTTTCACGATCCTGGCGGGTTTCGCGCTGGCGACGGTGTGGGTGTTCACGCAGTGGCATGCAGCCGACAAATCCGCCGTGTATGGCGAGTACCGTCGCAAATTGGGAAAGGCGATTATCCTGGGGCTCGAGTTCCTGATCGCCGGGGACATCATCCGCACCGTGGCAGTTTCGCATTCGTTTGAGAGCGTGGCAGTATTGGGCGTGATCGTACTGATACGCGCCTTTCTCAGTTTCACCCTCGAGTACGGTATCGAAGGGCACTGGCCCTGGAAGCCAGCTGCCAGACACCGGAAATAATTTTTCATGTCTGCGCGCCCAACCGCTAGCCATGGCTTGTCCACGGTGAACAGAGCCAAGACAATGCGCAACTGGCACGGCGGGCGGTTGGCAATCAAGTGAATCCGCGGATACGGCTGAACGTTTTCGCGATTCAGCACCCGACTGAGTAATAGTTGAATGAATTGATCGATATCAAGAACCCGTAAAACAGCCGCGGTATAGTGTTTTTTAGCCTGACGAAAGCACACGGCATATGTGGCGGCGCACCAAGGAATGCAGAAGGTGAAGATTCTGACGGTCAATGCCGGGAGTTCGTCCATCCGTCTCGTTGCCTTTGAAACAGCAGCGGAAAACCGGATGGAGCAGATAGCATATGCGCGTCATGAGTCGAGTTCGGACAAGGCAACGGAAGCAACGGAAGTATTGCGTCAGTTTATTCAGACGCACGCTCTCTCCGGATTCGCTCTTGTCGCGCACCGCGTGGTGCACGGTGGTGACAACTTGCAATTCCCCACTTTGATCAACCCCGAGGTGGAAGCGGAAATTGACAGACTCGCGCCGCTCGCGCCATTGCATAATCCGGCAGCCTTGCAATGGATGCGTGCCTGTCGCGAAACTTTGGGATCTGCGGTAAAACAGGTGGCCGTTTTCGATACAGCCTATTACGCACGGCTTCCGGAAGTGGCACGAATCTACGCACTTCCAGCCGAGATGACAGAACGGCATCACTTGCGTCGTTATGGTTTTCACGGCCTGGCGCATGAGGCTATGTGGCGCCGCTGGCGGGAACGGCGCTCCGGTGCCGCGCATGAACAACGCATCATTTCGCTTCAGCTCGGCGCGGGATGCTCGATCACGGCCACGGACAAGGACGGCGTGAAGGACACCTCCATGGGTTTCTCGCCCCTAGAGGGGCTGGTCATGGCCACCCGCAGTGGCGATATCGATGCAGGGCTAATCACCCACCTGCAGCAACGGGAAAACCTTTCGCCGCAGGACACCGAGCGCCTGCTCAATGACGCCTCCGGTTTGCTGGGCGTCTCCGGGCTCAGCGGCGACATGCGCGAATTGCTTGAATCCGGCGATCCCCGGGCGCAGCGGGCGGTGGATCTCTATTGCTACCGAATCCGGAAATACATCGGGGCGTACATAGCCGTGCTCGGCGGTGTGGATGCAGTCCTGATCGGCGGAGGCGTGGGTGAGAATGCCCCAGAGATCCGTGCGCGGATTTTCGAGAATATGAAATGGGCCGGCATCCGTCTCGATCCCGGGAAAAATGCCTTCATCGCCGGCAACGAACAACTTATCAGCCGCGCGGACAGCCGCGCGGAGATTTGGGTGATTCCTGTCAACGAAGCCCGGATACTGGCACAAGCGGCACTGGCCGCCACCGCCGAATCCTGATTGGGCTGCAGACAATGGAGGTGCAACATGACACAACACGCAACGGCTACTCCGGCGCGCATGAAACCTTCCCGCGGGGAAAGCGAGGGGCCGCTTTCCTCCGGTGAACTGCGCCGTCTCGATGCCTACTGGCGCGCGGCCAACTATCTCTCGGTCGGGCAGATTTACCTGCTCGACAACCCAATGCTCCGGGTTCCGCTCACGCTGGAGCACATCAAACCGCGGCTGCTGGGCCATTGGGGCACCACGCCGGGGCTCAATTTCATTTATGCGCATCTGAACCGTGTCATCAAGAGGGATGATCTTAATATGATTTATATCACCGGTCCCGGTCACGGCGGGCCCGGGTTGGTCGCAAACACCTGGCTCGAGGGAACCTACAGTGAGGTGTACCCGGATGTTCCTCGAAACGCCGAGGGAATGAAGAAACTGTTTCGGCAATTTTCCTTTCCGGGTGGAATTCCGAGCCATGTCGCACCGGAAACGCCCGGCTCTATCCATGAAGGCGGTGAACTCGGCTACGCTATTTCGCACGCCTTCGGTGCGTCCTTTGACAATCCGGATCTGATCGTCGCCTGTGTGGTCGGTGACGGCGAAGCCGAAACCGGGCCGCTCGCAACTGCCTGGCATTCGAACAAATTTCTCAATCCGATACATGACGGGGCGGTGCTGCCGATCCTGCATTTGAACGGCTACAAGATTGCGAATCCGACCATCTTGGCGCGCATCAGCCGTGATGAGCTTGAAAGTCTTTTCATCGGCTACGGTTACAAACCGTACTTTGTCGAAGGCGCGGATCCGCAACTCATGCATCAGCAGATGGCGCTCGTCCTCGATACAGTCATTGGTGAGATCAAGGCAATTCAGGCCCAGGCGCGCGCCACCGGTTCTGTTACAAGGCCGCGCTGGCCCATGATCATCTTGCGCTCGCCTAAGGGCTGGACCGGGCCGAAGGAAGTCGACGGCAAGAAAACCGAGGACTCCTGGCGCTCACACCAGGTGCCGTTTTCCGAAATGGCGGAAAAACCCGGACATGTCCATCTGCTGGAACAGTGGATGAAAAGCTACCGCCCGGAGGAACTGTTCGATGATATCGGCGCGCTGCGGCCGGAACTGGCGGAGCTGGCACCGACCGGGACCCGGCGCATGGGCGCGAATCCGCACGCCAACGGCGGTGTCCTGCTGAAAGATTTGCGCCTGCCGGATTTTCGCGACTACGCCGTGGAAGTCCCTAAACCGGGTCAATCACGGGCGGAGGCGACTCGGGTCATGGGAAATTTCCTGCGCGATGTCATGAAGCTCAATCTGGAGCGGGGTAATTTTCGTGTTATGGGGCCGGATGAAACCGCTTCGAACCGGCTAGGCGCACTGCTGGAGGTTACTGGCCGCACCTGGCTGGCCGATACCCTGCCCGAAGACGATCATCTCGCGTCCGATGGCCGAGTGATGGAAATACTGAGCGAGCATACCTGCCAAGGCTGGTTGGAAGGCTACCTCCTGACCGGCCGGCACGGTTTTTTCTCCTGCTACGAGGCTTTCATCCACATCGTCGATTCGATGTTCAACCAGCACGCGAAATGGCTCAAGGTCACGCGCGAAATCCCGTGGCGACAACCCATCGCTTCGCTTAATTACCTGCTGACCTCGCATGTCTGGCGCCAGGATCACAACGGCTTTTCTCATCAGGATCCGGGATTCATCGATCATGTGGTCAACAAGAAGGCGGACGTAATCCGAGTGTATCTGCCGCCAGATGCGAACAGCCTCCTGTACGTGACCGACAAGTGCTTACGTTCGCGCGACTTCATCAACGTGATTGTGGCTGGCAAGCAGCCGGAGGCGCAATGGCTTGATATGGACGCCGCCGTGACGCATTGCACCAAGGGCATTGGCATCTGGGAGTGGGCCAGCAACGACGAAGGTGCAGATCCGGACGTGGTCATGGCCTGCGCCGGCGACGTGCCCACGCTGGAAACTTTGGCCGCCGTGGACTTGTTGCGCAAACACCAGCCCGATCTCAAGGTGCGTGTGGTCAACGTGGTCGATCTCATGACACTGCAGCCGCGCGAGGAGCATCCGCACGGACTGTCGGACAAGGATTTCGATACGCTGTTCACCACCGACAAGCCGATCATCTTCGCGTATCACGGCTATCCCTGGCTGATCCACCGCCTCACCTACCGGCGTACGAACCACCCCAATCTGCATGTGCGTGGATACAAGGAGGAGGGCACCACATCGACGCCGTTCGACATGGTTGTGCGCAACGATCTCGATCGCTTCCACTTGGTAGCGGATGTCATCGATCGTGTCCCGACCCTCGGATCCCGCGCCGCATACCTAAAGCAGCGCATGCGTGACAAGCGCATCCGGCATCGCGAATACATCGCACGACACGGGCAGGACATGCCCGAAGTGCGCGACTGGAAATGGCCGTATTGAGGCGTTGCGCCGTGAAAAAGCACTCCTGGCACGTCAACATCGAGGACTACGCGCCGCTGATCGGCGACGAGGTCTTGGAGCGGATCCTGCACAAAGCGCACCGGCTGCGAGATCTGCGTGTGCTGCACCTGAGTTCGACGTTCTATGGCGGCGGCGTGGCCGAGATGCTGTCATCGGCCACGCTGCTCGCGCGCAGCCTCGGGATCAAGGCCGACTGGCGCCTTATCCAGGGAAGCCCTGACTTTTTTAACGTAACCAAGAAAATCCATAACGCCCTGCAGGGCGCGAAGATCAACCTCACGGAGCTGAAGAAAGAGGTCTACGAAGAAATTGTGGTCCAGAATGCGTTGCGCATGGACCTGACGGGCTACGACGTGGTGGTGATCCACGATCCTCAGCCTCTGCCGCTCATTCGCCATTTCCGTCGCACCTGTCCCTGGATGTGGCGCTGCCATATCGATCTCTCGCAGCCCAATCCCGAGATCTGGGAATACCTGCGCGGTTTCATTAATGAGTACGATGCGGTAATCCTGTCGTTGCCCGAGTACGCGCAGCGCATCGCCCCGCCACAGGTGTCGATCATGCCGGCCATCAACCCGTTCTCGCTCAAGAACGCCGAGATGGGAGCCGCCGAGATCAAGGACCGGCTCGAACACTATGGGATACCCGATGACCTGCCGATCGTGGTCCAGGTGTCGCGCTTTGACCACTGGAAGGATCCGGAAGGGGTGATCCAGGCATTTAATCTCGCACGCACGGAGGTCGATGCCACCTTGGTGCTGCTGGGCAACGTGGCGACCGATGATCCTGAAGGACAAGAAGTATTTGAATCTCTCCTGTCCCGAAAGGAGGAGCGCATCATCATTCTCACCGCCGAGGACAGCGCGCTGGTAAATGCGCTACAGCGACGTGCCGCCGTGGTGATGCAGAAATCGCTACGTGAAGGATTCGGACTTACCGTCACGGAGGCGATGTGGAAGGGTGCCGCCGTTGTCGGGGGTAATTGCGGCGGCATTCGCCACCAGATCGAGGAAGGCATCAATGGTTTCCTCGCTGCTTCCGTAGAGACGGCGGCGCAGTGCCTTATACAACTGCTGCGGGATCCCGGGCGGCGGGGGGAAATCGGACGTCGTGCGCGCGAAACCGTGCGCCAGCGGTTTCTCATGAGCCGATTGATCGAGCAATATCTGGATCTGTTCAGCGCCTTCGAAGCGACATTCTCTTTGAACCAACAGCGCCTGTCTGCCTCGGGACTGCCGGTCACCGTGAGCAAGCCATGACATTTCCATGAGGAACATCGTATGACTACCAACCCCTTATTGCGCATCAGGTCCCTGGGCCAGAGCATCTGGCTCGACTACATTGAGCGTGGAATGTTCGAAAGCGGAGAACTGGCACACTTGATCAAGCGTGACGGATTGGCGGGCATAACGTCGAATCCGGCCATTTTTGAAAAGGCCATCACCGGCCACGAGGATTACGACGCGGAAATCGCCCGGCTGGCGCTCAGCGCCCAGAATGCCACGGAAATGTATGAAACTATCGTATTTGAAGACATCGGGCACGCGGCCGACCTGTTTCTGCCGGTATATGAAAGCAGCAAGGGGCGCGATGGCTATGTGAGCATCGAGGTCTCGCCGCACCTGGCCTACGACACGGCCAAGACCGTGAAGGAAGCGGTGCGACTGTGGGAACGGCTGCACCGGCCCAATATCATGATCAAAGTCCCCGGCACCCGGGAAGGGCTGCCGGCGGTAAGGCAACTCATCGCCAAGGGCGTTAATGTCAATGTGACATTGTTGTTCGGACTGGCACGCTATCGTGAAGTGTTGGATGTCTGGCTAAGTGGTCTGGAAGATCGCGTGAAGGCGGGAATACCATTGTCCTCGGTGGCCTCGGTGGCGAGCTTTTTCCTCAGCCGTATCGATGTGCTGGTGGACAAGCGCCTCGATGCGATCGGCAACAAGGATAAATCTGTTTCTGTTCTACGCGGCACGGCAGCAATTTCATATGCACGCCGTGCCTACCAGATCTGGAATGAGATGGAAAAGTCGGAGCGCTGGCACCGGCTCGCCGGGCAAGGCGCACAGTCGCAGCGGCTGTTGTGGGCCAGTACTGGCACCAAGGATCCGACTTACAGCGACGTAAAATACGTTGAGCCCCTGATCGGGCCCGATACGGTCAATACCCTGCCTCCGGAAACGCTGAATGCCTACCGCAAGCATGGCAATCCGGCATTGCGTCTGGAGCAGGAACTCAAACAGTCCGACGATGCCATCGCCGGTTTGGCCAGACATGGCATTGACCTTGAAACCGTGGCACAGCAACTGGAAGATGAGGGAGTAAAAAAATTCATCGAGCCGTTCGACAAGCTCCAGGCCGCACTCGAACAACGGCGAGAGAAACATACCACGGAGCCTGTGTGAAGCGACGACATTCCATGCCTTTTGGCGCCGAACCCCAATCGGACGGGACCTGGCGTTTCCGATTGTGGGCGCCAGGCGCTCACACCGTAGATTTGTGCCTGGATGATTCATCCAAGGAAACCTTGTTGCCACTGAAGAAGGAAGCAGACGGTTGGTTCAGCATTACCACGGATCGCGCCAGACAAGGAACACTGTACCGCTATCGCATCGACGGCGGTCAACGTGTTCCCGATCCGGTGTCGCGCTTCCAGCCACAGGATGTGCACGGACCCACCCAGGCGGTCGATCCCGAGGCATGGGAATGGAAAGATGCGTCATGGCACGGACGTCCCTGGGAAGAAGCCGTGATCTATGAATTGCACGTCGGCACATTCACGGAAGCTGGCACGTATGCCGGCGTGAAACAGCGCCTTGATGAACTGGTCGATCTGGGCATCACGGCCATCGAGTTGATGCCGCTTTCAGATTTTCCCGGCCGGCGCAACTGGGGATATGACGGTGTGCTGCCGTTCGCGCCGGACAGCATTTACGGTACGCCGGAAGAACTCAAAGACCTGGTCCAAAGCGCCCATGCGCGCGGGCTCATGGTGTTTCTCGACGTGGTTTACAACCATTTCGGGCCGGATGGTAATTTCCTGCATCTGTACGCCCCGGCCTTTTTTACAGACCGGCATCACACCCCGTGGGGCGCTGCCATCAATTTTGACGGACCGGACAGCGCTCCGGTGCGTGATTTTTTCATCCACAATGCGCTTTACTGGATCGAGGAGTATCACGTCGATGGCCTGCGGCTGGACGCGGTGCATGCCATCATCGACGATTCCCAGCCTGATATTCTACAGGACATTGCACGAGCCATACTGACCGGACCGGGCGCTACACGCCAAGTGCATCTGGTGCTCGAAAACGAACACAACGCCGCGCGTTATCTCGAGAGGGATGTTGCTCATCACCCGCGCTGGTACGTCGCCCAGTGGAACGATGACATCCATCACGCGCTTCATGTGCTGACTACCGGCGAGCAGGGTGGATATTACGAAGATTTTGCCGACCATCCGGTGCACCATCTGGGTCGATGTCTTACCGAGGGTTTCGCCTACCAGGATGATCTTTCGCGTTACCGTCACGGTGCGCGTCGCGGAGAAACTTCGCGCCATCTGCCGGCAACGGCGTTTGTGTCTTTCTTGCAGAATCACGACCAAATCGGCAACCGCGCCATGGGCGAGCGTATTACCCGAATTGCGCCGGAAGACGCAGTGCGCGCGGCCACGGCAATCCTGTTGCTGGCGCCTTCGCCACCATTGCTGTTCATGGGACAAGAGTGGGGAGCGTCGCAACCGTTTCTTTTTTTCTGTGATTTCGGACCCGAGCTGGCCACCGCAGTGACGGAAGGAAGGCGTAATGAGTTCGCGCGCTTCCCCGAATTCAGCGACGAAAACGCACGTGCTCGCATTCCAGACCCCAATGACGAAAAGACCTTTCTGCGCACCCGTCTTGATCGAGAAAGCTTACGGACCGAAACGGCACAGACTTGGTTTCGATTCCACCGGGAATTGCTAGGCCTGCGCGCGCGCGAAATCGTCCCGTGGTTGCGCAACCTGCCGGCCAGAAACGCTGAATATGAAACGCTCGACGACCGCGGCTTGCGCGCCCACTGGCAGCTGGCGGACGGCACCATGCTGACCCTGTTGGCCAACATGGGAGAACAAACGATCACAGATGTCGCCCGGCCGGGCGAAAGAGTGCTATATCATCTGCCATCCGGAACAACGACCGACTTTGATAATACCTTGCCTCCATGGTCGGTATGGTGGTTCCTGGATGCCGGTAGGGGAGGTCGGGCATGAACGATCCGGAAACGCTCGAACGTCTTTGTCGTGATTTTGGCATCGATACTGCCTACATCGATATCTGGGGCAAAACACACACTGTCTCCCCGGAATCAGCGAGCGCCTTGCTCATGGCTCTCGGCATCCACGCTGAAGATGAGGCGCACCGGCAGGAGGCGCTGGCGGCGCTTGATCGACGCGCTTGGCAACGTCTGCTGCCACCGGGCCAGGTGGTGCGTGCGGCGGCAACATCGTGGAGTGTCGACATCATGCTGCCACGGGCTCAGTCCGGTACAGCATTTGAATGGACATTGCACCTCGAAGATGGAGGCATGGTGCAGGGAAAAATTCAGCCAACTGATCTGGTAAACCAGGAAGAGCATGTCGTCGACGGCACGGCCATCGCCCGATACCGTTTGACACTAACGGAATCGCTGCCATCCGGTTATCACCGCTTCGAGGCGAGGCACGGGGAAAAAACCGCAAGCATGTTGCTCATCGCGGCGCCCAACGCCTGTTTCCAGCCACCCGCACTTTGCGGCGATGGGAAAGTCTGGGGACCGGCGGTGCAACTGTACGCTGTACGTTCGCGGCGCAACTGGGGAATTGGCGACTTCACCGATTTATACCGACTCGTCGAGGAATGTGGCGCCAACGGCGCCAACGTTATCGGGCTTAATCCGCTGCACGCGCTGTTTCCCCACAATCCGCCACATGCCAGTCCCTACAGTCCTTCGAGCCGGTTGTTCCTGAACATTCTGTATATAGATGTCGAAGCGATTCCCGAGTACGCCGAGTGCGAGCCGGCTCGGCGGAAAGTTACCGCCTCGGATTTCCAGGCGCGATTGCAGGCCCTGCGCGCGGCGGAACTGGTTGATTATCCCGGAGTCGCGGCCATGAAGTGGCCGGTCCTGGAGGAGGTTTTCGAACATTTTCGCACGCAGCATGCCGCACGTCGCACGGAACGTGCCCGTGCCTTCACAGCCTTTTGCGAGCGCGAGGGCGAGGCGCTGCACCGGCATGCATTGTACGAGGCCTTGCAGGAAAAATTTCATTCACAGGATCCATCAATCTGGGGCTGGCCGGTATGGCCCGAGCCGTACCGAGACCCGCGTTCACTTCAAGTCAAACAATTTGCCGAAGAGCACCGGGACCGCGTCGAGTTCTATCAATTCCTGCAATGGCAGGCCGACGAACAATTGGCCGCCTGTGGCCGGCGCTCGATGGAGTTGCGACTGGGTGTGGGCCTTTACCAGGATCTCGCGATCAGTGTGGACCGTGCCGGCGCCGAGGCCTGGGCGAACCAATTGCTTTACGTGGCACGCGTGAGCATCGGCGCACCGCCAGATGATTACAACCTTAACGGACAAAATTGGGGGTTGCCACCGTGGAATCCGGACGAATTGCGAGAATCTGCCTACGCGCCTTACATCGCCACTCTCCGCGCGAACATGCGCAACAGTGGGGCTCTGCGCATCGATCATGTCATGGGGCTCATGCGCTTGTTCTGGGTGCCGGAGGAGGGTGGACCGGCTGATGGTACCTATGTGCAATATCCTTTCGATGATCTGCTGGGCATTCTCGCCCTCGAAAGCCAGCGTAATAACTGTCTCGTGGTGGGCGAGGATCTGGGCACCGTTCCGGAAGAGGTGCGCACCAAGCTGGCGGCACTCGGCGTGCTTTCCTACCGTTTGCTGTATTTTGAGAAAGATGAAAAGGGGGACTTCCGGTTGCCGGTAACCTACCCGGCACAAGCCCTGGTGGCCATCAGCACTCATGATCTGCCGACCTTGGCCGGTTTTTGGCATGGTGATGACTTGGTGGAACGCGCGGCGCTCAATCATTATCCATCCGAGGCAGACCGGAACCGACAGGTGATCGCGCGCGCCGAAGATCGCGCACGTCTGCTGCTGGCACTGGATCGCGAAAAACTGCTGCCAGCTGGTCTTACCGTACATCCGGTTTCGAGCCCGGAGATGACGCCGAAACTGGCGTGCGCGATTCACGATTATCTCGCCCACGCCCCGTCGAAAATCATGCTGGTTCAGCTCGAGGACGTGCTGGGACAGCGGCGCCAGGTCAATTTACCGGGTACCTCGACCGAACGACCCAACTGGCGATACCGGATCATGCTCGACATCGAGGATTTACCGAAAGATGCTCGCTGGCGCGAACTCACGGCATTATTGCGCGCGCATCGCTCACCGGCTCCGGCTCCTGCCAGGCAGCGCCCGGCTGCGACCGCCCTAACCGCCACCTACCGCCTGCAGTTCCACCGCGACTTCACCTTCATCCAAGCGGCCGCCATCGTTCCCTACCTGCACCGTCTTGGCATCAGTCATTGTTATGCCTCGCCGTATCTCAAGGCGCGCGCGGGAAGTCAGCATGGCTACGACATCGTCGATCATAACTCTCTCAATCCGGAGGTCGGCAGCCCCGAGGATTTTGATCGCTTCGTGCAAGCACTGCATGAACATGGGATGGGGCAGGTACTCGACATCGTTCCAAACCATATGGGCGTGGGGGGTGATGACAACCACTGGTGGATGGACGTCCTGGAAAACGGTCAATCGTCTGCCTATGCTGATTTTTTCGATATCGACTGGCAGCCACCGAAGGAAGATCTGCGAGGTAAGGTATTGTGTCCGGTACTTGGCGATCATTACGGCAAATTGTTAGAAAGTGGCGAACTCAAGCTGGTGTTCGAAGCGGAGCAGGGAGCGTTTGCCGTGCGCTATTTCCAGCATCGCCTCCCCATTGACCCGCACACCTTCCCGTTGATCCTGCATCACGATCACATGCGCCTGGAACAGAAACTCGGCCCCGAGCACCCCCTGTTGTCTGATTACGAGAGCTTGGTTACAGCGCTGCGCAATCTGCCGCAGCGCTCACAAACCTATGAGACACGGATCAAGGAACGGCGTCGAGACAAAGAGGCGCATAAGCGCCGACTCGCACAACTCATACGTGATCATTCGGATATTCGCCAATTCGTCGAGGAAAACGTGGCAACGTTCAATGGTGCCGGTACGGAAGCCACCCGCTTTGATTTATTGCATGAATTGCTGGAGGCTCAGGCCTTTCGGCTTTCTTACTGGCGGGTAGCGAGCGATGAAATTAATTATCGTCGGTTTTTTGATATTAATGATCTGGCCGGGCTGCGCACGGAAAACCTGGAGGTCTTCGATGCCACCCATCGCTTAATCTTCGAGATGATTAGTCGTGGTCAGGTTGATGGCTTGCGCATCGACCATCCCGATGGGCTGTACGATCCCGCGCAATACTATGAACGTCTGGAACAACGGCTTCTGGCATTGTCAGGGAATGCCCCGTCCGCAGAAATAGCCAGCGCTTCTCGTGCAGAGACAAAACCGGCGCTTTTCGTGGTGGCCGAAAAAATTCTCGCCAGCCACGAACGGCTACCGGACAACTGGCGGGTACACGGCACGACCGGTTATGAATTCACTAACCTGGTGAACGGATTGTTTGTCTACGGACCGTCTGAACGCGAGATGGATCGCATTTATCGTCGTTTTGCAGGCAATCAGCCGGACCTCGATGACCAACTATATGAGTGTAAAAAACTCGTCATGCGTACCGCACTCTCAAGCGAGCTGCACGTGCTCGCCAACTATCTCGATCGCATCTCGGAATCCGACCGGCACACACGCGACTTTACGCACACAGCACAGCGTGCCGCCTTGTTCGAGGTCGTCGCCTGCTTTCCGGTTTACCGAACTTATGTCACGAGCGAGAGCGTCACAGATGAGGACCGGCGTTATGTCGATTGGGCGATCGCGGCTGCAAAACGCCGCAGCACGGCGGCCGATGTCTCGATCTTTGACTTCATACGCCGCATCCTGTTACTGGAGGATCTGGAAGGGCGCAGCGAGCGGTATAAAAGGGCGGTGGTGGAGTTCACCATGCGCTTTCAACAGTTCACCTCGCCGGTAATGGCCAAGGGAATGGAGGACACGCTGTTCTACCGTTACAACCGCCTGGTCTCGCTGAATGAGGTCGGCGCCGATCTGCGCCGATTCGCCGTATCCCCCGCGGCCTTTCACCATGCCAACCAGGAACGCCAGCGCCGCTGGCCGAATGCGATGTTGAGCACCTCCACGCACGATACCAAACGCAGCGAGGATGTGCGTGCCCGTCTGAATGTACTTTCAGAGATTCCGGGAGAATGGCGCGAGCACCTGGCGCGCTGGAGTCGCATCAATCGCAGCAAAAAGCGTCGGCTCTCCACCGGCTGGGCGCCAAGTCAAAATGATGAATACCTGTTCTATCAGACGTTATTGGGCATGTGGCCGCCGGGTCAGGTCAATGCAACGCAGCTCGAATCCGTGCGTGAACGTATCGAGGCTTACATGCTCAAGGCGATCCGCGAGGCCAAGGCCCACACCAGCTGGATCAACCCGAATAAGGAGTACGAGGAGGGCGTATGCGACTTCGTGAAAGGGCTGCTGAACTCGCTCGAACGCAACCTATTCCTGGACGATTTTCAGACTCTCGTGCACCGCATCGCTCCGCTGGGCTACCTCAATGGGTTAAGCCAGACCCTGCTGAAGCTCACTTCGCCCGGCGTGCCGGATATCTATCAAGGCTGTGAATTGTTCGATTTGAGCCTGGTTGATCCGGACAACCGCCGGCCGGTGGACCATTTCACCCGGCAACGCCTGTTGGATGAGGTTATCTCCGTGGCACAGACTAACGTGGAAAAACGCCCCGAACAGGTCCACGCTTTGCTGAAAACCATGGAGGACGGGCGCGCCAAGCTTTATCTGATATGGCGGGTATTAATGCTGCGTCGTCACCATCCCCAATGGTTTACCGAGGGGGATTACCTGCCATTAAGCCCCGAAGGCGAAAAAATCGACCATTTATGCGCTTTTTCCCGCATACACAACGATCAGGCCATAAATGTGATCGTCCCGCGCTTGTTGACACGCTTGATCACAGATAACCATTCAGCTCCCTTGGGCCCGGCCATCTGGAAGGATACCCGGATAGAGGCTCCTCAGATCGGGCACGGCTATATCAATGTACTTACCGGGGAACCAGTGGAGACAGTTAAGCGGGAAGGGAAATTATTCTTTACCGTAAGTTCACTGCTCTCATATTTTCCCGTAGCCCTTTTAGCACCAAAAAATATATCCAAATAAACAAATAGTTTATAGATTCATTTAGAGTTCTATCTAAGAATAATACCTTTCAAATTCTGGCGGTATTGCCTTAAGAGTTTATGGGTAAGGTGGGCTTTTTGTAAGTGTCTTAGACTTTGGCAGTCATGAATGAAAGTCCATGGTTTCACATTATTCGTATAATGTATATTATGTAAAATAATAAAATGAATAGATTACCACCCATGCATCTACTCCTCTCTTCATCAGAAGGAACACCTGTATAATATCGCTTAGCGGCGCTTAGCTTTTGACTTCTTCCCTGCTCTGCGTTTGGATTTTTTTGACACCTTTTTGGTTTTCCTGGTCGGCTTTGGCTTGTGCGGTTCTTCTGGCTCGCCTTGCCATAGCATTTCGTAGCCAATCTCGTAGGCATCAGTGCAAAACTCTCCCACAGCGTCGAATTTGGCTTTAAATATATGGTCAGCGTGTGAGGCCTCATGCTGCTCGAACGAGTGCCAGTAAGTCAGGATGGCGACATGGTCCTCGGCCCTCTGTTCTGTCGCGAAAGAGCCTTCTTCCGAGATGAATCCCGTGAATTTGAATACCTGTCCGCCAATAAAGCCACCTTTATCGTCGCCATAGGTGTTTTTGACCACATTACACATCTCACCGATGGCAAGCTCGATGTCCTCCCGAGTTACCCCAGGCTTTAGTTTGAGGACGTTGTAGAGCATTACGCAACCAAAGGGAATGGTAAATGGCATGAACATAATGGTGAATCTCCTTGAATATTTGAAGAAATATTACGATTGAGGGGCGCGCAGAACCGCTATACCGCAAATATCACATGGCGTGAGTTTATCTACACCCTCGGCCAACGCGACGCGCGACCCACAGCCGGCGCATTCATACATCCCGGCAGGGTATTTTTTCGGTGGCGGAGGTGTCACTTTCAAAACTCGGGGCTCGTGCCCGACGAATTCCGTTCCGCCGCAGTTCTCGCAGGGGGTTAGTTCCCGTGTCGGCTCCATGAACAGCAGAGGTTGCCGGCAGGACTTGCACTCATATCTCCCCGGAGGGTATTCGACCACGTCCGCTAAAGATTCCGCCTCGGCTTTAGCTTCGGCGAGCGCCTGCATAACCTCTTCACCTAGGCGTTTGGCGCGGGCCTCTGCTTCCTTGGCTTCCTTGACCGCCTTGCGCATCTCCTGGGCAAGTTGTTTGGCCCGTTCCTGGGCTGAGGGCATAACAAATCTCCAATCAGTTCTTGTTCGTCGTTGGCTCTGTCGTTGTTTCTTCGGTTTTTGGCGCCTTATAAATCAGTTCCTTGCGGAATTCACGCAAACGCGCTTTCACGCGCACGGCGTTTTCGACACCCATTCGAATCATGATCTTCTGGCCAGCCGAGAGTTCCTCGAGCGCGGGGTCTGCGAACAAGTATAGAACCTTCGGCCGAATTAGCTTGATCGAACCCGAGATGTCCGGGGCCGCCAGCATGTCGTCGATCGCCACCACTAGGCGGTCGTTGAAATATCCTTGGGGGTAACCGAGGTTGACGTATTCCTCCTGGAACAGCGGGTAAAAACGCGTGTACACCGCCACCAGTTTTTTAATATCCACGGCTCCGGTCAGCAGCACGTAGGCGTTGTAACGCCGGTGATTCTCGGGTTTGGAGAGAAAGTCGTCTCCGACACCGGTGACTAGAAACTTCCCCGCTACTGGCTTGAACAAGCGATAACGCAGCGGGACTTTCTGACGCGGTAAATTGTCGACCGTAACTACAAAGCGCCGGGCCAGTTCCTTGACTTCGAAGAATTCCTGAACCGCTTTTTGCCCGAAAAATCCTGTAAGCGCCCCAAGCAGGGCGCCGTCACTATCTTCCAGTAGCGGCAGTGGTTCATCCGATGCCGGTGCTTCCCTGATAGGATGTTTTATCTGGGGCTCTGGTGGTGCCGCTGGCAGGGTCGATTCAGCAACGGGCGGCGGTGTTTCATCTTTTTTCAACTGCCAAAAGTAAAATCCGGCGGCGATTCCTCCGATAACCAGTACTACCACCAACCACATAGTATTTTTCATGATCTTTGGAATGCGAGTACAAAGTAAATGCTGAAATATCCAAACATTTTATCTTACGGCTTGCCCATGAAGAACCCAAGACAACCCCCCTGCTGTATCTCCCTAAGTGGCGAAATCGAGCCTTTCTTGCACTGCCTTGATCCCTTCCAGGGCACAGGCTTCATCTTTTTCCCCACCAGGGGCTCCGCTGACACCCACGGCACCAATCAGTGAACCAACAGCACGAATCGGTACGCCTCCTTGGAGCAACAGGATGCCTGGGACCTCATTCAATTCGGCACGGATTTCACCGCGGTTCTTGATGAAATCGTGTGTGCTGACGCCCGACATCACCACCGCGCTCGCCTTGCGTTGGGCGATCTCGATAGCATGGCGTGAGACGTATATATCGCGCAATACCACCTGCACATCACCCGAGCGGTCCACCACGACGATGGCCGTGTTAAATCCTTTCTTGCGGCAATCCTGAAGTGTGGCATTAGCGATATCGCGCGCCAAGTCGAGTGACATGAGCTTGGTGTTCAACACATCATCGGCCAAAGTGGACGTGTATACCAACAGTCCTAGCAGCGCGAGTGATATTTTTCGCATGGATTATCCTCCATAGGAATTGATTAAGGATGATGAAGTTTACTTCGATTTTGTTCATTATCGCAGTCGCTGGCCAAAACACCCACGCGGCAAGGGGCTCCTATTGGCACCCAGTTATCCGGACCGGCGGCCTTGCGGGCTGTGGACCAGAAGCTAGGCTCATAATACATGGAAAGGGAGAATTTATGCGCCTGAAACCGTATCTCTTGTTTATCGTCCTTACTGCATCAACCCCAATTAATGTTGCGGCCGAGCCGGAGGCACCGGCCACTTCACGGCAAACCCGTCCCCACAGTGTAAAGTGCGCGGCCTCGATCAATGTCTGGATTGAGGTGGACGGCAATGGCCTCGCGACGCGCGATCCAATCAGCCTCGAATCAAAAAAGCGTATTCAATTTAACCTGATTGGATCTTCCCCATATCGGGGTGACGCCGTGTTGTGCAACTACTCCACACGCCGACGTGATGTCACGACTTCGTATTCCGTCCGTTGCCGGCAACCACGCAAGGAACGCGGTTACAAGAATTCCTATCTTTGTCAGTGAAAGTATGTTCTTTTTTACTTTTACTTGCCGTGAAGGCAATCAGGTCGGCGCCGATGTTGACGACGCCGACATTGGCCAATGCCTAGTTGATTGTGAAATCACTCACTCCCGCCGACTTATTGTCGGCGAAAATCTCGACCTGGTATTTTCCAGAAGGCAACCCAGCCGGCATGCTGATGTGAAACTCATTCACCGCCGGCCCATCAGCCGAGATATCCATGGTGTTCTCTTTTACGGGGGCAACCATTTCACCCTTGTGGTAGGTCCATTTGGCCTTGAGTGTCAATTTTCCGGCGCCCTGAGTTTCCACCGAGGCGTAAATCGTGTCGTTCTTGTTGAAGCTGGCCCCTGGCGTGGTCACGCGCTTGTCGGCGCCAATGGCATTGCCAAGCTTGATTTGTGAGACAGTCACGCCAATCGGCGCAGTCTGTGGCGCGGTTTGAACGGCCGGTACTGATGCGGCGGGAGGTGGTGTTTCCTTTTTCCCGCAACCAGCGGTGCTGATCGCCACCAGCAATGCAAGTGAAAATAGGTGACTGACTTTCATCGATGTTCTCCTTAAAGAAGATGTATGAAAAAAAACGACGTGGTTATCTGGGGGGAATTTTCAATTTCTGGCCAGGATAGATTTTGTTTGGGTCTTTGATGATGTCCTTGTTCGCCTCAAAGATCTTGTTCCACAGTTTTGCATTGCCGTATTCGCGCTTGGCAATTTTCGACAGGCTATCGCCGGATACGACCTCGTAGATATGCGTCGCGGTGGTGCTGGAACCGCTCTGAATCCCGGAAAAATCCGGCATGTCTTTATCTGCCATGTATCACCTCCAGTTGAGGATCAAAGTCTGTTAGTTGCGGAAAAAATTTTTTGCCAGCTGGCCCAACGCGTCGCTCGCTTCTTCTCCCGCAGGTAGTTTGCCGCCGGGCGAGAGCTTGTCTATCATCTCGGGCAACATGGTTGAAAGGCCGCTCAAGAGCGACGGGATGGACATACCCATGCTTGCGGCCATTTGTTGAACTTTTTCCTGGCCGAAGACATTTAGCAGCGTATCCGGAGATATGGGAAGGTTTTTCCCGGTCGATAGCCAGGAATTGACGACATCCCCCTGCCCTTGTTTCGTCAAGGCTTGGAGCATGCCACTGGGTCCGCCGACATCGGGGCTGTTCATGATCTCCATGGCGGCATTGAGCAGGTTGCCCTGCTCGTCCGCCTGGCCTTTCAATTGATCGGCGATTCCGCCGGTGATTTTATCTAGAATACTCAACGTCATTCTCCTGTGAAATCGCGATCGGGTTGAATGTCTACACCAGACTTGTCCAGCCGGGTGGCGGGATCGGTCCGGCCATAGCTTGGCTAGCGTGCTTTTTCTTTTTTGGACTTCCGCCGCATATCGGCGGCGTGTGAACGCTTGTAGGACTGGATATCCTTGAAACGCCCCTTGCTGTCACGCACGGCGTACAGCTTGGTGCCCTTGCTGCTGCGGTGAGTCGTTCTTCTTGCCTTGGCCATGCCATCTCCTTAATTAATTAGTGTTAATGGATTTATACAGTGACACAATGGATTCTAATGTCAATATAGAAATAAATGACCCGCCGGAATGTTAAGATTTGTAAATTCTTGAGTACCAGTTTGAAGATTTTTTCAAACCACTTGATACAATCCTTACACGAATAAATTACCGGCCAGGCAGATTTCGAGAACCGATCCAGGACATGTTCGTGAAGAAACTATTTAGTCTGTTTTTGGTGGCCCTGTTAACCGGTTGCACGGTGCTCCCCCCGGGGATCGAAAATCCGCATGTCACCTTGAACAATCTCCAGGTCCTGGACATGACGCTGCTGGAACAGCGATACGCCGTGACGCTGAGGGTACAGAACCCCAATCCGGTCCCGATACCTATCAGCGGAATGAACTTTCGGCTCGATATCAACGACACTGAATTCGGGCGCGGCGTCACCCACCAGGCGGTGACGGTCCCGGCCTACGGCGAGGCGTTGGTGGAGCTCAACCTAGTAAGCAATCTGGTGCGGCTCTTCGACCAGGTCCGCGGCATGGAAAGCAACAAGGGGCAAAGCCTGCATTATCGCTTGTCAGGCGGTATCAGTGTGGCAGACCGCCTGGGAAAGCTGCCGTTCGAATACCAGGGAGAATTCAACCCCCGGCGCTGACCTGCGTGAGGGGCTTATTGTTTAGAGGTTTTGATGATCTTGCCGCCGGGTTCGACGTAACAGCTGAATGGGAACGTAACCTCGCTTCCCCCCTGCCCCATCTCACCGATTGTGACGCCTTCCACATAACGCGCACCCAGCGTTTCATGCACATTACCGGGAGTTACGATACGTGCATAAGCCGGCTGGCTGGCAGCCGCCAGCGCAGCGGCATGACAGGCCTGCCGCGCCTGATAATTCTCCGGATGTAGCAGCTTTTCTTTGGCATCATGAACCGCGGGGATCTTGTCTCCAAGGATCACGAGGACGACCACCGCGAAAGCCAGCGGGAACAGAATTCGCCCGATACGGAAGCGCGGACGATGAAGGGGATTCCCGGGATAAGAATAATTAGGTTTTTCCATACCCGCCCTATTCTACTTCATGTACCGTCATAAGTGCGGGTTTGTCATGAAGAGAACTCCCGCCCTGAAAAGCGGAAGTAATGATAATGATTACCTCACTTGAACTCGAGCTTGGCAGGCGAGATCAGCACGCTGAAATGCTCGCACCAGATTACCACGTTGGGATATTTTTTCAGATCCATGCCAGGGGGGATGTCATACACCTGGCTACCCTTAAAAGCGCGCAGACGGCCGAGATCCACGAACATAGCCTTTTCCACCGCCGTGTCCGGAGTTACGGTATCGATCGGGACAAGATAGACATGATACGCGGGACCTGGACCAACCTCGAAGTCGGCATTCAGATGCACGGCATCGTTATAAACCGTCACCGCACCCTTTCCATGATGAATCGGATCGCTCGGATTGGCATGGATAAATTTTCCGGCGGCGATAATTTTTTTCTGCGCTACATTCACGACTTGTTCTTTTGCCACGATGTCAGATAGAAAAATATACGGGTACAGGAAAATCCCCAGGGCGAACCCGCCCGCCCCACCCAGCAAGGTACCGATGAACAGCGAGATCAATATTTTCTTCATAGGCCGGCTCCTATTGAAACTTGTAGAAGTGTAATAACCATATTGCTATCGAGAGATGGTGGCTGGTTACAGATTCTTCCGTCTTATTTTTTCAGTTTGTCAACCACCTGATTCGGATTAGCTAGTAATTTTTCAGTATTCTCCATCCCCGTTGAGGCCAGATTGACGAAGAACAGGACGACATACACGATGGCGCCAAATATCAGGCAGGCGATGACCGCTTTCAAGACAATTTTAATCTTGAAATACGAGAATACACCCGCGATGGCCAGGATGGCGCCAGTTGCGTATGGATGGACACTAATGAAATTGAGTGCGGCTTCAATCATGTTTTCAATATTCATAAACAATCCGTATTCACTTATTTCAATAACGGATGATCTGGTGGCAGTTGCTTGGAATACCAGATGGCCAGTTTGTGGCGCATGGTTTGTTGCGATACCTGGTCTTCCGGCAGGGGCTGAATGAGCTTGTCATGCACCAGCAACCGGTATATGAAAAGGATTTTCTCGCTGGCTGAATCCGTAGGTTCAAACACGACCGCGCCACGGTCCTCACCGTATTTCATACCGGCGAGGATGGCTCCTTTTACCAGTTCGGTTTCGTGTTTCAATTTCTTCATGCCGCTCATGTTTGGCCCCTTGGTATCATTCTACTTCGCGAACGGCTGCGCGGTAGTTGCAGAACTCGCAAACAGGATTGTGCGGTGGAATGTCGGCCGATGACAGGCAGCGGTGGGCGGATACGATGCACTCCTCCACCCAACTGTCATTACCAGCATAGGGAATAATTTTCACGGCGAATTCCAATTTTCCATTAAAAGCGCCCCGGTCGCGACGGCCGTTGCAGTATACGAAGTAACCGGTGTCCGACACGCTCAAGCCGTTGCGGCGCAACAGCCATTGGTAAATCTCCATCTGACGCTTGTAGGATATCTGCCAGTCAGCGTCGAGATTGACTTCGCTGTCCTTGCTGGTGGCCTTGTAATCTACGACGTTCACCTCGCCTTTCGGGTTGATCCACAGATCGTCCACCGCGCCGGAGATGACCAAGTTGGTTGACGCATGGTGGTATGTCACGCCCTTGAAATTCTCGCGCCATTCCGAAAGCCGCTCATCGGCATACGGGATGGCATCAATCCCGTGTTCCTGCATCAGGGGATGCGGCTTGCCTTCAGCCCGAAAGACGTCGAATTCCTTCTTGAGAAGATGGTCCACCGCAGAATTGAGATTGAACGGCGGGCCCGATGGCTGCCCGATCCCGAGACGCCGGTCGAGGTAAAAGCAACGTGGGCAATTCAGAAAGTTTTCAATTTTGGAACGAGACAATTTGAAGGGTTTGCCCGGTTCATAAAGGTTCCGGGTCCGTTTCGCCTTAGTCACGATAGACATTTTAAATTGATAGATTCATTGCCGGTTGAATATTTTATCCTTTATCGGGCTGCGCGCGAAAAACGTCTGTGTGCCGCGATACAGTCGTGCAGAGGAGTCCTTCGATTTTGCCAGCATTCCCCGGCCTGAGTGATCTTTACTGGATTACTCGGTTGATAATGACGGGTGAAAGTGTTGTGCTATTTGGGGCAATCCAAGACAGGAGCAACTTATGAAAATCATAACAATACTGGTTATCCTGGCTCTCCTCGCTACCGTCGCCTCCATGGTGGCAGGCCTCCGATCCATGACCAAGGGTGGCGAGTACGATGACAAACACAGCGGCCAGTTCATGAACGCCCGGATTATCTTCCAGGGTATTGCCGCTCTCTTGCTCGTGATGGCGTTGATAACAGGATAGGCCGAGCCGGCTTATTTGTAAGCCACCGCGGCGCTGCACGGTCCCGCGCACAACAAGACCTCGTAGCGCTTCAAACCTGCGGCTCGACACCAACCCCTGAAGTCCGCGCCGGTGAAGTCGAAGGCGTCGCCAAACTCGATCCACATCCTCAGTGGCGCATGAAATGTAAGGTCTTGCTACAGAAATTCTCTTCGACTGCATTCTCTACAGCCAGCGCATTCGTCGAAAAATCAGCAGCAGGATAGTGACAAGCGTAGCCATTACGCCCAGCAGAATGAAATAGCCAGACTTGGATTGCAGCTCGGGCATGTTTTCAAAATTCATGCCGTACAGGCCAGCCAGAAAACTCAGTGGCACGAAAATCGCCGTGACAATCGTGAGAATCTTGATGATATTGTTTAGCCGGTGCGAGGCAAGCGAAATGTATCCATCGATCAGGTCCGTGGCGAGCTCATAGTAGAGCGTGGCCAGGCTGGCGGCGCGTTCCTGCTTCTCGTACAAATCTTTGAGCTCGTGGCTGCGGTCGGTGCTGAATTCAGGCGGCTGCTTTGCAAGCAGCTGATTGAAAATCTGTACATGGTAGACGAACACCCGGCGGAATTTACGCAGGTCGGTCTTGTAGCTGATCAATTCTGCGAGCATCGCATCTTGCGGATCGGTGAGCATGAGTTGCTCCAGCTCTTCCAGACGCGGCTCCAGTGACAACAGCTTCTTAAGGTAGCGATCGACCATGGTTCCAGCAACGCGTAACAGCATGGCGTCAGCGCCATCGCCCATTTGTATTGGCTGAGCGAGCAGATCCTCCCATAGCTTGTTGATGCTCGCGGAATCACCGGAACGGCGCGTGACAAGAAAACGCTTTCCGAGAAACAGGGCAATCTGGACAGTACCGAACTCGAATTCCCGCTGATCTGCCCCGAGGCCCTTGAGGAGGATCAGTAAATGATTGTCGAAGCTTTCGATTTTGGGAGGATGACGGTTGCGTTGCGCATCTTCCACGGCCAGTGGATGCAGACCGAACTCCTGCACCAGCAACCTCTGCTCGGCCGCACTTTCATTTTGCGCCAAGTCCGCCCACAACAGCGCCGCAGGCTGTTCCCGCCAGGCTTCCAACAATTCCTCTCCGCCGGTCACGAACTGTTTGTTCGCGGGGCTGTACAGCATCATGCGAATCATTTCATCTCCTTAATATCACCACTGTCCACGATACGAACAAGATAATACTTATTCGCCCCTGAATGGCGAATATGGCTACCTGACCGGCATTAACCTGCAAGTTTGTACAAAATTGATCGACAGTGAAAGCTGTTACCGGTTGCTTATTTCGCGCTCTGGCGGGCGGCGCGAAAAGCGCGCTCACGCGCCGCAAATTGCGCCGGGCGCGGGACATGCAGCAGATCGGCGACCTTGTGTACCAGGGTGCGCTCAAAACGGTCTATCTCACGGTCAGCGGCAGCTACCTGCCACATGTGTTCGACCACCTGCTCTTTCTGTGCCGGGGTATAGTGCCTGTTGATGAGCGCGGTGAACTGGTAATAATCGGTCGCCTCCTCCGCTTCTTCCTCTGCCAGGCGCAGGAGTGTCGTCATCTCTTCAGCTGTAAGATCAAAACGTTCCCGGATGGCGGCCGTCATGGCATGGCGCTCGACATCTTTGAGTTCGCCATTCATGCGCATGACTTCGAACAAGAGCGCCGCTGTCGCCACCTGCAACGCATGCTCGGCTTCTTGGCCTTGGTTCTGGCCGCCGGCAAGGATGTTCCGATCGAAGAATTGTTTGAGGTTTTGCAGCATGCGAATGACAGATTTTACAGCACCAGGCCAATCCGGGTACTTGAAGATTGATGTTATGTTAATTGCCTGTAATGGACTGATAATACAGCCTCTCAGGCAAAATTCTGGGAAACGGATGAATTGTAAACATTGGTTAACAACCGCCTTGTTTCATTGACCCTGTGGATATCGGTGTTTAAAGTAACATGCCGCTTACCTTTATCTCCCGCGTTACGCTTTTCTTGACGATCATATTATTCATAGGAAATTGACGCATGAATAAAGTATTGCTTGTCGACGATGACCACGAGCTGGTTGATTTCCTCAGCGCTGCATTGAGCGAGAAAGGCTGGCAGGTACAGACCGCTTATAACGCCGAGGAGGCATACCACAGCAGCCAGCACAACCGGCCGGACGTCATCGTGCTCGATATTCACATGCCGGCGGGTGGCGGAAAAACCGCGCTCGAACGCATGCGCACTTCGCACGTATCGTATGATATTCCCGTGCTGCTCATGAGCGCGGATGTGGACACGGCCATGTCGCCGGAACTGCGCAAACTGCACCCAAACGGCTTCATCCGCAAACCGCTGGAAACGGAACGCCTTCATCTGGCCTTGATGCGTTTGATAGAAGGCAAGTTGGCCTGAACCTGTCCCTGGCAAACGAGCGTTATGTCGCTTTTAGTGCCCATCCCCCGATTGACCCTGCACCGGACTGGGCTCGACATTACCAGTAAGGTCCACCGATGGCGTAGGCAAGCGCTGACGCCGGCTTTCCGTCTCCAAGTGCGGGAGGAAACCAGCGAGCAGGCCGATGACCGGGAGAAATGCACTAACGTGAAACATGGTCTGGATGCTGGTCGCATCGGCAACCTCGCCCAGCACCGCGGCCCCAATGCCTCCCAGACCGAAGGCCAAGCCGAAGAACAAGCCGGCGACGGTGCCGACGCGCGCAGGCATCAGCTCCTGTGCATACACCACTATCGCTGGAAACGCAGAGGCAAGGATAAATCCAATGGGCACACTGAGCACACCGGTCCAGAACAGGTTGGCATGCGGTAACAGCAAGGTAAAAGGCAGTACCCCGAGAATCGAAATCCAGATTACCGTCTTGCGGCCAAAACGGTCACCGAGTGAACCACCGGAGATAGTGCCGAGGGCGACGGCACCGAGAAACACGAACAGGTGAACCTGGGCGCTCTGTATCGATACCTGAAACTGATCGATCAGGTAAAAAGTGTAGTAGCTCGTCAGGCTGGCCATGTAAAAGAATTTCGAGAAAATCAGCGCGATCAACACAGCGATAGTCACCATTACCTTGACGCGCGGCAATGCGGCCTGCTCCCTACCCTTCGCGACGTGTGATTTCATGCGTGCCAGCCCGTGATCCTTGTACCAGTGCCCCACGTGCACCAACAGGAAAATCCCGAGCAGCGCCGCAATCGAAAACCAGGCGACACTAGACTGTCCGTATCGAAGGACAATGAATGCCGCAAGCAGCGGTCCGATAGCTGTGCCGGCGTTACCACCCACCTGAAACAGCGATTGCGCGAATCCGTGCCGGCCGCCGGAGGCCATACGCGCGACACGCGAGGATTCCGGATGCAGCACCGCCGAGCCGATGCCGATCAGCGCCGCGGCGAGCAGCAACACCGGGTAATTGTGTGCATAGGCCAGCAGCACCAGCCCGGCCAACGTAAAGCCCATGCCGGCTGGTAGCGAGTACGGCATCGGCCGGCGGTCGGTGTAGAAACCAATCACCGGTTGCAGCACCGAAGCTGTGAACTGGAACGTGAATGTAAGCACCCCGATCTGGCCGAAGTCGAGCCCATAGTTGCTCTTCAACATCGGGTAAATCGCCGGCAGCAGCGATTGCATCATGTCGTTCAGCAGATGACACACGCTGATTGCCGCCAGGATGGGGAACGCCGTTTTCGCGGCCGCAGTGTCGCCGTCACCGGCTTTGGTCATGCTCACAGGGATCAATGAAGGAATTGCGTAGCTGAAATCCTAGCATAAAGCCAGGCGCGCGATGCGTATCAGCCGGTCATAGCAAGCGATGTAAGTGCGGCCAGATATTCTCCAGGACTTGCGCCTGCGCTTCGGCGTTGGGATGGATGCGGTCCTGCAGCATCAGAGCGCCATTGTTGGCTATGTCATCGAGCATGTCTGGCACCAGCGCCACTTGCTGTTCGCGCGCAACTTCCTGGTAAACCCGCTGGAACTTTCCGGCATAGGCTGGGCCATAGTTCGGCGGCAGACGTACGCCAGCCAGCAGTACGCGTGCCTTAATGTTCTTCGCTTTCGTGACCATGGCAGTAATGTTATGTTTCATCTGCCCGAGCGACTGCCCGCGCAGGCCGTCATTACCGCCAAGCTCAATGACGATCAGCACCGGCTTGTGCTCGGCGAGCAGACGCGGCAGACGCGCCAGCCCATTGGCCGTGGTGTCGCCGCTGATGCTGGCGTTGATGACGCGGTAGTCGGGCTTTTCCTGCGCCAGACGCTTCTGAAGCAACGCGACCCAGCCGGATTTTGCGTCCATGCCGTAGGCCGCGCTCAGGCTGTCACCGACAACCAGCAGCGTGCGAGCGGCCGCCGGCAACGGCGCGAGCCACAGCAGGCACACTAATACGAGCCACACACGACGCATGTCAAAACACCTCAATGGAGTTATCGTCTCCGCCGCCAATCTTTCGAAACGGGTTCCCACGGCCGAAGGCACTCTCGACATCTTGTCGGGTGTGAATCTCGAGATCAAGACCGGCGAGCGCGTTGCCATCATCGGCGTCTCGGGCTCGGGAAAGTCGACGCTGCTTGGCCTGCTGGCCGGGCTCGACACGCCCACACAGGGAGAGGTCACCCTCGCCGGTGAACGCCTTGACCGGCTGGATGAGGATGGCCGTGCACGGGTACGCGCCGGGCGCGTCGGTTTTGTGTTCCAGAGTTTCCAGCTGCTGGCCGGCCTGACCGCGCTCGAAAATGTAATGCTCCCGCTGGAGCTCGCCGGTCTTCCGGATCCGTTCCGCGAGGCGCGAGAACTTCTCGACCGCGTGGGCCTGGGTGAGCGGCTTTCGCATTACCCGCGCCAGCTTTCGGGGGGAGAGCAGCAGCGCGTGGCGATCGCCCGCGCTTTTGCCATGCGGCCCGCGATCCTGTTCGCCGACGAGCCCACCGGCAATCTCGACAGTGCCACTGGCGCGCGCGTCATTGACCTGCTGTTCGACCTGAATCGCGAGCGGCGCACCACACTGGTGCTGGTGACGCACGATGATAATATCGCCGCGCGTTGCGAACGCCATCTTTACCTCGATGCCGGGCGGATTGTGGACAGGCGCTGACATGCCCGGTTGGCATAAAATCCGTCTCGCCCTGCGCCTGCTGTCGCGCGACTGGCGCGCCGGTGAGTTGCACCTCCTGGCCGCGGCCGTGGTGATCGCGGTTGGCGCGGTTACCGCAATCGGCTTTTTCAACGACCGCCTGCACCGCGCCATGGCTTACCAATCGGCCGACCTGCTGGGGGCCGATTTGCAGCTGCGCAGCTCGCAGCCACTATCAGAAAAGTGGCTTACGGCGGCCGAGGGGTACAAGCTGCGCCAGACTACGACGCTCGAATTTGCGAGTGTGGTTGTGCGCGGCGACAAACTTCAATTGACGAGCGTCAAGGCCGCGGGCCCGGGCTATCCACTGCGTGGCACATTGCGCACCGCTCAGGCCCTGTATACCCCGGATGAGAAAATTGCCGAACCCCCTGCCCCTGGCACGGCCTGGGTTGAGCCACGCGTGATGCAATCACTCGGCATTGATATGGGTGCGGGCATCGAGATCGGTAATGCCGTGTTCCGCGTCACTCGCGTGCTCACCTACGAGCCGGGACGCGCCGGCAGTTTCTTCGCCTTCGCTCCACGTGTGCTGATCCACACGGATGACGTCCCGCGCACCGGAGTGATCCAACCCGGCAGCCGTGTCAACTATGGTTATCTTTTCTCCGGCACTGACGCGGATCTGACCCACTTCAAAGAATGGCTCACGCCACGCCTTGCACCGCACCACCGGCTGCTGGATGTGCGTGACGAGGCCAGCTCGATCGGCCGTTCGCTCAAGCGCGCCGAGCGTTATCTCGGGCTCACCAGCCTGCTGGCCGTGATTCTCGCCGGAGTTGCCATCGCCATGGGCGCACGCCGCTACAGTGAGCGCCACTACGACATGGGTGCCATGCTGCGTTGCCTGGGCGCTACCCAGCGCGACATCGTTTCACTTTTCCTGCCGCAATTCCTGGTACTGGGCTTGGCGGCCAGCGCGCTCGGCTGCGTCCTCGGCTGGCTGGCACAGGAAGCGATCTTTTATCTCCTCAAGGACCTGCGCCCGGCGGGTCTGCCGCCGGCCGGCATCGCGCCCGTGGCTTACGGTTTTCTCGCCGGCTTTATCACACTTACCGGTTTCGCCCTGTCTCCGCTGCTGCGCTTAAAGCGCGTACCACCGTTGCGCGTGCTACGCCGCGAACTCACGCCGCTGCCACCGTCGGCCTGGGCGGTGTACGGCTCAGCAGTTGTAGCAGTGCTCCTATTGATGTGGCGCTTTACCGGCGATCTGCTGCTCACGTTCTCAGTACTGGCCGGCAGCCTCGTGGCGGCCGCTGCACTCGCGGCCTTTGCCGGCGCCTTGCTGGCCATGAGCCGGCGGCTGCATCGGCGCGTGGGTGTGGCCTGGCGGTTCGGCCTCAACAATCTTTGGCGTCGCTCAGGCACCAGCATCAGCCAGATTCTTGCCTTCGGGTTGGCGCTCATGGCCATGGCGGTGATCGCTTTGCTGCGCACTGATCTTTTAACCACCTGGCAGACGCAACTGCCACCGGAAACGCCGAATCATTTCGCGTTCAACATCCTCCCGAAGGATGCGGCCGCGGTGCAGAAGTTTTTCATAACGCATCAGATTGAGGCGAGCGCACTCTACCCCATGGTGCGCGGGCGTCTGACGGAGATCAATGGCAAACCGGTAACACGTGCGGTGACCAAGGAGGAGTCAGACAACGAAGCACTCCAGCGCGAACTCAATCTCAGCTGGGCCGTCTCAGTCCCGCCCGACAACCGCATTGCCAGCGGCGCATGGTGGGACACCCCGGCAACGGGCAACCGGGTATCGGTGGAAATGAAGCTTGCGGGCAAACTCGGCATCGCGCTGGGTGATGAGCTGACATTCTCGATTGCCGATGTGAAGCTTCAGGCGCAAGTGGCGAGCATTCGCACGGTACAGTGGGATTCGTTCCATCCCAACTTTTACATGATCTTCCAACCGGGGGCGCTTGCAGGCTACCCGGCCACGTATTTAACAAGCTTTCATCTGTCGCCGCAGCAGAAACCCCTGCTCACGTCATTGGTGCGCGCATTCCCGTCGGTGACGGTACTGGAGATGGACCAGGTTTTGGCGCAGGTGCGCGTGATCCTCACACAAGCCACCGCCGCCATCGAGCTGGTGTTGTTGTTTGTTCTTGCTGCCGGGTTTGCGGTGTTGTTCTCCGCACTGGCTGCCAGTCTCGATGAGCGCTTCTACGAAGGCGCGTTGCTGCGCACGCTGGGGGCGAACCGCCGCCAACTGCGCGCCGGGCACCTGGCCGAGTTCGCTGTGCTCGGCGTGCTCGCGGGCCTGTTGGCCGCGATAGGCACCGAGTTGATTGCCTATGTGCTTTACACGCGTGCGTTTGATCTTGAATACAGTTTCAAATGGCCGGTGTGGTTGGTTACACCATTGGCCGGGGGCGTCTTGATTGGCTTGGCAGGCTATTACGGTACCCGGCGGGTAGTAACCCAAAGTCCGCTCACCGTGTTGCGGGAATCGTGACCGATCGTCAGGGTCGGCAGATAAAAGTAACTCTCCTACGGGCGCGATGGACAAAAAAATGCCCCCCAGCCGGGGGGCGTTTTTTAAGAAACTGTTAAAGCTGGATTATAACTTTTCTGTTTGTTTTTTGTTTTCTTACTTCGTCTTCATCGGTTCTGGGCACTTCACTTCCTTCCCGTCTACCTTCACCATGTCACCAGGTTTCTTGTCTTTGCAGGCCTTGGCAATGGCTTCCGCCATGTGCTTGGCCGCAAAGCTGGTGGTGCTCAAGCCCAAGCCGGCGATGAAGGTAAGCGCCATCAGACCCGTCAGTAACTTCTTCATTCTGAATCTCCTAATAATTACGTTTGGTTGGTACTGAAATATGGCAAGGTAGAAAAACCGCCCTCCTTGCGTGGCAATACTTTGCGCTTAAAAAGTAAGTTCGTAAAGTAGGGGTTAATGGCTTATGCCTAGGATTTACTCTCAGTAGGTCAGGGTCAGGCGCTTACCCATCTAAGTCCGCATAAATGTTGGTTTTTCTACAGAATGATTCTGTCTTTATCATCACAGCCACCGTCTGCAGGAAGGCTTAAGCGGTTTCATACGCCGGTATAACATTCGGTTGCTGCCTTACGGACAACCATTGACATGGCTAGCGTCTGGTCTTTTTTGATTTGATCAATTCTTCATTCTGGCGGGTGCGTACCACGGTGACGCTGCAAGGCGCCTGGGCGGCGACCACGGCGGTTACACTGCCAAGACGCCATCGCAAAGCCGAACTCTTGCGTGGGCCAATCACGATCATGTCCACCTGGTGTTGGCGCGCGTAGTCCACAATCGCGTGCGCCGGGTCGCCGGGCAGCACCTGAAATACCAGGCGCGTCGGCGCGAGCTTGAGCGCTTGCGCCCAGTTGCGCATGGCAACCTGGCGTGTTACGTCGGGCGCGGTGGCGCTGCCGGATGACGCGCGCTCCTGCATTGGCAGAACCGACAAGCAGGTAAAATAGCTGTGTGGTTCACTGTGCGCAAGACGCCGAACAGCGCGGTGCAACGCCTCGCTGAGTGCCTTTGAGCACTGTCCAAGATCAAGTGCGACGAGCACATGCGGACGCGTAGCCAAACGTTCATACGGACGCAACGGCGGTTGTTCGTCGAATTTCTGGAACAGCGATCGCAACCAGCCTCGCAGGCGCTGCCATCCGCCGGGCGGAAGGGTGGCATGGCCGCGCGCGCCCACATGCACGACCTCGGGATGCGCGAGCTGGTAGGCAATCTTCTTGGCTGTGGCGTAGCGCCGATCTGGACGTATTTCGAGACAGCGCAAAATGATCTCCTGCAACCACGCCGGCAGTTCCGGCCTATGATAGCGTGGCGGGTATGGTGGCATCACCAGACGTTTGGCGAGCGACAACACGTTCGGCCGGCCGTACGGATATTGACCGGTCGCAAGCTGATAGAGAATCGCCCCAATGGCGTAGATGTCACTTCGTGAATCGCTGCGCACATGATGTAATTGTTCCGGCGCGATATATGGCGTCGTGCCCTCTTCCTCGCCAAATGCGGCATCGTGCAGGTCCGGCAGCTGGGCGTGGTGCGCCATGCCGAAATCGATTAACACCATCTCGCCGTTGGCACGGTTGCGCACGTTGGACGGATTGAGATCAAGATGAATGACGTCTTGGTGGTGCAACGCATGCACCGCGCGGCACAGGTGTGCGCCGAGCTTGCACAACTCCTCAATCTCAATCGGCGCGCGCTTCGCCGCCTGTGCCAGGGCATCGCCTTCGATACGCTCCATGATCAGGTACGGCCGCGGGCGCGAGTCACTGCTTGCCAACAGGCGTGGCACGTGCGGTCCGCGCAGGCGCGCCAGCACCTGCATTTCGTTGTCGAACGCCATCTGGCTTGAGAGTGGATGATCGCGCCCGAGTTTCGGCGATTTGAGCACGAGTGGCATGCGCGCCCGAGGCGCTTCTACGGCGTACACGTCAGCCATGCCGCCTTCGTGCAGTCGCCTGCCAACTGTATAGCGCCCAACGCGAGCGCCCTGAGAAATGTTCGCCGGTGAGGAGGAATGGCGGCCGGTGCGTGTCGCGGCACGGCCCGGGACGCTATTTTTTTTCTTGGCTTCCTGCATGGGCGGGGGCGCGGGAAT
>Ga0224512_10000127_pt1 | contig 81847 bp, 69 predicted proteins | sample SF_May12_sed_USG_4_FD_169103 | JGI IMG/M metagenome (GOLD analysis project Ga0224512, IMG submission 169103) | Sediment microbial communities from San Francisco Bay, California, United States - SF_May12_sed_USGS_13 | ecosystem: Environmental > Aquatic > Marine > Sediment | place: USA... | reverse complement strand
TGCGGAACTCGATCAGAACAGTGTTCTCGAGGCACTCGGCCACTCGTTCTTCACGCTCTCCCTCGGCATGGGGGCGATGGTCACGTACGGGTCCTACATCGCCAAGCATCAGTCCATCGTGAAGGCATCCGCGGTGATTGTGCTGCTCGACACGCTGATCGCTCTGATCGCCACCGTCATCATGTTCACGGTGATCTTCACGGCGAGCATGCAGGACCAGGTGAGTGAGACCGGTACCGTCGGCATGCTCTTCATTGCCCTCCCGCAGCTCTTCTTTTCGGAAGGCACGGTCCCATTCGGGACGATCCTCGCGCCGCTCTTCTACGTGCTCGTCGCACTCGCGGCGCTCACTTCCACGATGTCGCTCCTGGAGGTGGTGGTCAGCTACCTCATCGACGAGAAGGACATCGCTCGTCACAAGGCCACGCTTCTGTCCGGCGGGGCGATCTTCGTCTTCACGATTCTCGCTGCCCTGTCCTTCGGGACCGCGCCGGGTCTCTCCACCATGGAGCTGTTCCCGGGCAAGGTCGGGTGGTTCTCGACCGCCGACCACTTCGTCTCCAACTGGATGCTTCCCACCGGGGGCTTCGCCATCACCGTCGCCACGGGCTGGTTCATGACCAGGGAAGCAAGCCACTCCGAGCTGGTCGATGGCACGGAGCCGAGGTGGTTCCACTACGGCGTGTGGCGCTTCTTCATTCGGTTCGTGGCGCCGGCCGCGGTCGGCGCGATCATCGTGGCGGTCTTCTTGGGCGTGGACTTCAGCTGACCGCACCTGAGGGCTCGAACGAAAGACGCCCCGCCGGTTCGTAAGAGCCGGCGGGGCGTTACTTCGAAGGATCGTCGCAGAATCTAGCGGCTGTCCTTCGCGGTCATGACGAAGCTCACGCACTGACCCTGGTTGCGGAAGCCGTAGTCGGCCCAGCGGCCGTTCGTGCAGTCCGCGCGTGTGGCAGGGTTCTCGGAAGGCAGCTCGGCGGGCAATTCCTCTGGATCCTCTTCAGGATTCTCTCCAGAGTCCGCACTCCCGTACGTGACCGTGAGGTTGTCGAGATACACAGCCAACTGCGGCATGCGGAGACCAACTTCCACGATTGTAGCACCATTGCCGCGCACCTCGAGCGCCACCCAAGAGCCGCGCATGCCATTCGACACGCTCGCCACTTCGGCGCCCTCGGCATCGTACCCGACCAGCGTCGCATCGCCACCGGCGTCGAATAGATAGGTCTCGATGGAGACGGCCGATGCGGCGGAAGGCAGCTGTACCCTGATTTCGCGCAGGGCCGCGCCGAACTCGGAGGGCACGAGCCCGATGGTTCCGTTCGGCGTGTTGCAGGGGGCAAGGTAGGCCGGGGTGGGAAAGACGAGATCTTCGTACGCTCCCGACGTGGTGACGAGAAAGCCACAGTTTACTGGCAGATTCTCGAAGTCGTAGGTCTTGGTGAGCTCCCCCTGGTCGGGCGGCCCCGCTGAAGCCATCGCCCCGGAGGGCAGAATCGCGGCTGTCAGCAACAGGCAAAGCAGTCGTGTGAATCGCATGGATGCTCCTTCGGTATCTGCCGGTCCGAGGCGGGCGGATGAGCGCACCCGGAAACCATCACGGGCCGGCCAGAATCCCCTTTTTGATGGACGCACGAGCGCCCGGTAGTCCTGCGAGCCCCCCAACAGTCACAAGTCTCACGCCATCGAACGTCGCGATGTGGTCCCATCACGTACCGCCGCTATAAGGTGCTATCATATAACGTGTTACAGGTTATTCTCGACCGTACAGCACTCTCTTTGGATGCGTTTTCCCACCACAATGCTTCCCACCACAGGCAAACCTTGCCGGGTACGTCGTGGTGACCCGCACGGGCCCCATGACTACCGGGAAGCGCCACCGCCTCCCGGGGGCACCCGCCAACGCACGCGGCCACGCCAGTGTCGTTCCTAGACACTTCGAACCGCGTGAGCCCGAAATCTCCCTCAACTGCATCAGATCTGACCTTGAATAATCTTGAAACGATTGGCCGCGTGCTGGCGCTTGGCCTCGTCTTGGTGTCGACCCCCGTGGGAGTTCTTGGGCAGACGCCGGACTCCGACCGGACCAGCTCCGCCAACCCAGGGACGCCGCTGCCCAACCTCGAGCAGTTCGGGCTGTTACCGGGCCGCCCGCGCGTGAGTCCGACACGCACCGACACGCCGCCGCGCATCGACGGCGTGCTGGACGATGAGGTGTGGAGGACGGCGGCCCACATCACCCAATTCACGCAACAGGCACCTCTCGACGGCGCGCCTGCCACCGAGGACACCGACGTCTACATCGCCTACGACTCCGAGCACATCTACTTCGGATTCCATGCGCACTACAAGGACCCGTCCATCATGCGCGCCAATCGAGGCGAACGGGACCGGGCGATGCGTGACGACCTCATGACCATCTACCTCGACACGTTCCTCGATCAGCAGCGGGGCTACGACTTCGACGTGAACGGCTACGGGGTTCAGGGTGATGGCGTCATGACGGCCGGAGGCCGCGGTGGAAGGGGCGGACGGGGCAGCATGGCCATCCCTCCGGCGGATCGGTCATGGGACGCGCTGTTCGATACGAGCGGCCGGATTGTCGACGACGGATTCGTCGCCGAGATGGCGATCCCCTTCAAGAGCCTTCGGTATCCCACACCCCGGGCCGGAGAACCGCATCGTTGGGGCTTTCAGATCGTGCGCGAAGTGAAGAGCAAGGACGAAGAGAATCAGGTCTGGGCGCCCATGTCTCGGGACGAGACGAGCTTCTTCGCGCAAATGGGACTTCTCGAGGGGATGACCGACCTCTCGACGAGCCGGAACCTCGAGATCCTACCGACGGTTACCGCCATCCAGTACGGATCAATCGACCCCACGCGTCCGGCCTTCGTAAACCAGGCAACCGATCCAGACGCGGGCGTGAATGTGAAGTACGGGATCACGTCGAACCTGACCGCCGACTTCACGGTGAATCCGGACTTCTCCCAGATCGAGTCCGACCGTCAACAGATCGAAGTCAATCAGAGGTTCCCACTCTTCTTCTCCGAGCTACGGCCGTTCTTCGTCGAGGGCTCGGAGATCTTCAGCATCACGGCCCCGGTCACGTTCGTGCACACCCGCACCATCGTAGACCCGGACTATGGGGCGAAACTCACGGGTCAGGTGGGGCGCATCTCGCTCGGCGCGCTCACCGCCAACGACCGGGCCCCGGGACGTGTGGACGACCCCAACGATCCTGCCTTCGACCGAACCGCGCAGACCTTCATTGGCCGGGCGCTCGTCGACCTGTACGCCGAGTCGAACGTCGGCGCCATTTTCACGGACCGTGAGTTCTTGGACGGGCACAGCCGCACCTTCGGTGTGAACGGCAACTTCCGCTTCAGCCCAATCATCTCCGGCGACCTCACAGCGGTCGGCTCCTGGCACAAGGATGCTGGAGCCACCGATCAGACCACTGGCGACATGGTATCCACGCGCATCAGCAGCAGCGGGCGGTCGCTCGGATGGTCGGTCAATGCCTACCAAATCTCTCCGGAATTCGAGACTGACGTGGGGTTCGTTCGGCGACGTGACCAACGCAACATCGCGGGCAACGTCCGGTATCGGTTCTGGCCCGAGAGCTGGATCATCAACTGGGGACCCTCGCTCAACTACAGCAGGAACTACGACTTCGACGGCGTGCTGGAGGACGAGAACTTCGGGAGTCGTCTGGAGTTTTCGTTCGCCCGTAGCATCAGCCTCAACGGCGGTTTCGATCGTGACATGGAGCGCTTCGGCGGCATCGACTTCGACAAGACGAGCTATTCGTTCGGAGGTCGGGTCAACACGTCGAGGACGTACGAGTTCGGCGGCAACTTCTCGTTCGGTGACGAGATCTACTACGCCGGTCTCGTCCTGGGGCGGCAACTCAACTGGAGTCTAAACGGCACGGTGCGGCCCACCTCGGCGCTCTCGGCCGGCCTCAACTTCACGTCTCGCCGGCTGACCGACCCGACGAACGGCGGCGCCGAAATCTTCGGCGTGCAGATCTTCCGGGCCCAGACCACGTACCAGATCACCGACCGGCTGGGCGTTCGCAACATCACCGAGTTCAACACCGCCGACGAGACCGTCGACCTCAACATCCTGTTCAACTACCGGGTGAACTCGGGCACCGTCCTCTACCTCGGCTACGACGACCACTACCAACAGGCCGACTTGATCGAGGGAGACATGGACGGCGACGGCGCGGTGGAGCAGCTCTTCTTCACCAACAACTTGCGCCGCACCAACCGGGCGATCTTCGCAAAGTTCCAGTACCTGATTCGGTACTAGCAGCCTACTCTCGAAAAAAGAAACCCCGGGGGGCCTGATGGCCCCCCGGGGTTCTTTCTTGTTGGCGCTGTCGTTACACGCTTAGAAGCCGACCGGTCGCTGCCCTGCCGGGCAGCCGGTCGCGCGATCATCCAGAGTGAAGTTCCTGTTGATATCGTACTCGGCCGAAGGCATGAGCACGCGCACAGCGCCCCCGAGCGCGCTCGTGTAGCCCGTGGTGATCCACTCGCCGAGCTGCCTCGGGAACCAGAGCTTTTCGTTGTTGAGGATCTTCGTGGACCAGTAGCGCGCCTCCAGCCAGAGCGCGCGCCGGCGCTCCTCGATAACCAGGTCATCAAACCGGTCGGCGTCAGCCTCCACGAGGGTGCGATAGACCCCCTGAACCAACGGGAGCCCGTCGAAGGTCCGTACCTGGTTCACGAAGTCGACGCCCGCCGAGCCGGCTCCGGCCGCCTGCGCCTGGATGAGCCGCATCTCGCGCCAGTTGATCATGGGAATATCATCGGCGAGCCCTAGGTACTTCTGGATGATGTAATCGGGTCCGCTTCCCGTATCGCCGATCGCATGTTGGACGCGGGTGTCCTTCTCTGTCCCGGCGTCGGCCAGCGTCAAGGGGTTCCCTGAATCGTCAATGGCCCGACCAGTCGCGGTCTCGATCGCGAGATCGATGTACCCAGTGAAAGGCAGAGGATTGGGCCACGGTACACCCGTGACGGGGTGTGACCCGAGCTCCGAAATACCTGTTTGGATCGTCGGAGAGATTATGTTGATCTGTCCCTGCAGGAAGCCCGCGGCCTGAATGCCACCGCCGTTGCCCTGGTAACTGCTCACCATGTTTCGGCGGTCCTCACCCTCCTCGCGGAGGATCCAGGCCATGTGGCCGTCGGAGACCGCCGCTGCGTCAGTCGCGGCCCCCACCAGGTCACCGTTCGCCCAGCGGATGCGCGACCTCAGACCCAGCACGGTCTGCTGTATGTCGCTGGTGACGGTCCCTTGCTGCGTATTGATGGCGAACGTGCCGCCGGCCGCGGCGATCTGGGCCAAGGCGCTGTCCGCCCAGCCTTCCGCGACGTCGAGGGTCTGGCTGAACGTCAGGAGTGGGCCCGCGTTGATCGCGAACTCGCAAAAGAACTCCCCGAAAACGTCCAGCGTGAGCGACTGGTAGAGCGCGAGCTTTGCCAGGAGCTGCGGCTTGTTCGCGATGGCATAGCCCTGAATATTCGCCCAGGTCTGAAATCCCTGACCCATCGCCGTGAGAAAGGGGTTGACCCACTCCGTGCTGTACGCGTCGCCGTCGCACGAGCCTCCGCCGGGAGTGGCGGGATACTGTGCATATCCGCCCGCCACGCCGACAGTCCTCTGGAAGTTGTCTTCGTTACCGGAGGCCGTAGCCGCGAACGACGAGTAGGCGCATTCGACGCTCGCCGCGACCGAATTCACCTGCAGCGCGGCCGTCGCCGGGTTATTCAACGCGTCTTCCGTGACCGCGGACGGCAGACTCACCTCGAGCAGCGAGTCGCACCCCGCCATGACCAGCAGAGCCGCGCAGCTGAGCGCCGCCACAGTGTTCGTCGATCTGGTTCTATGCATGATCAGTTCCTGTTCCAAGTCCATTGGCTCGCGGGAGTCGCATTCCATGCTAGAAGCTCACGCGCAAGACTGCGCTTATGCTCGCGATGGGCGGTGTCTCCCATAGCTGGATCGCCGACGGTTGGCTGCCGTTGATGGCGTACTCCGCGTCGTAGATGGGTGCGTCCGCAAGGTCCGTATCCACCTTCTGCCAGAGCATGAACACGTTGTTGGCCGACAACGAGAACGACGCCCGATCGGCGCCGATGCGACTCAGGATGCCGGAAGGCAGATTGTAGCGGAGGCCGAGTTGACGCATCCTCCAGAAGGACGCGGGGTAGCGGCCCTGGTACCGATCGTCCGCATAAGCACCGAAGAGCCTCCCGGCGAGCCAGATCGGATCGGTCCGCTCGACCGCCTTACGGCAGTTGCGGAAGAAGCCGCACCCGTACTGGGCCTCGACGTTCGCGAGCCAGCGACCGTACTGCCCCTCCGCGAGTGCGAAGATCTGGAGATCGTTGAAGAGCGTGAGCGTCGGACCTATGTGGATCGCGTAGTTCGAGTAGGAACGACCCAAGAGAAGGCCCTGCTCGTTGTAGTCGCTGCAGAGAATCGTCGCGCCGCCCTGGATGATATTCGGGCCGCCCGCTACCGCCGGGACCCCGCCGTCACACATGGCAGTAGCGAGATCGACCGACGTCCCTGCGGCGTTCATGTTCGCCGAGCGGATGATGTAGTCGCTTGCGACGTTCGGGAACGGCCAGCCGATCTGGAAGTTCCCGGTCGGCCGGATGTCCTGGCCGAGCGATGTGATCTCGTTGTTCGTGTAGTCGGCAGCGAAGGTGATGTCGAAAGCCACGCTCTCGCCTCGGTAGATCCGCGTGTCGAGTGCTGCTTCCCATCCCCACGTGTGCATCTCGCCGAGATTCGCCTGCCTCGAGCCGGTGAGGCCCGTTGTCGGGGCGAGCGACTGGCTCACGAGCATGTCGTTCACATTGGTCGTGTAATAGCTGAATTCGCCAGCGAGGCGGTCGTCGAGCAAGGCGACGTCGAAGCCGAACTCCAACTCCGTGCTCACCTCCGGACCGATGTCGGGGTTACCCGCAGTCGACGGAATGAGGCCGTTGCCATCGTGACCAGGGAACGTGGCGTAGAGCGTCTGGGACGCAAACGTGCTCGGCTGCCTCCCGGACTTACCCCAGGCGCCGCGGAGGCGGAGACTGTTCACGGCATCGAAGCCCCAGAACGACTCCTCCGAGAGCACCCAGGACCCCGACACCTTGGGGTAGTACTGGAGATCGAAGGTGGACCCGAATGCCGAGTTGTCGTCGGCCCGGACCGCACCGGTCAGGAAGATCCTGTCCTGCCAACTCAGTTCCTCCTGCACGTAGAACCCGGCCGTCTTGTTCTCGATCGACGTGAAGTCGAGCTGGCGATCGGCGAACTCCGTTTGATCGAGGACGGTCTGAACGGCGGTCGGGAATCCCCGACCCGACGCTTCTAGCTCTTCGTGCAGACGCCGGTAGTACTGGACACCCACCGAGGTGCTGGTACTGAAGGACTCGGTGACGTCGTATCCGCCGCTCACCGAATAGTCGAAGGTGATGTTCTCGTCCAGGGGCGTCCCGTAGATGATGGAGCCCTGCGGCGCATTGGCGAAGTCCTGGTCGGGGGGGAGGTAGGCGTTGTTCACCGCGGTTCCCCGATCTATGCCGAACGTCAGGCGCTGGGAAAGCCAGCCGCCGTAGTCGTGCGTGGCAGTCAAGCTCCCCGTGAAGCGACCGTAGGCCCGGTAGATGTCGACATCGTTGTAGGCCTCCGGGAATTTCGTGTAGAAGCCCAGGAAGCCCTGGCCGAGCGACTCGTCCCTGGTGGTCGTCGCGGGGTTGTCTGCCCGGAGACGGGGTAGGTTCGAACCGACGGCTGCCGCGATCTGGGTCCAAAGCCCGCCCTCTTCGTCCACCGTGGCGAACGCCGTCTTACCCTGGCTGTAACCCACGGAGAGGTCCACGTTGATGTTTTGGCCGAACAGCACGGTCACGTTTGCCCGAGCGCTCGCCTGCCCGTTGGTGTTGTTGGGAACGATACCCGTCTCGTCCATCCAAGAAGCCCCGGCGTAGTAGCGCACCTGATCGACGCCACCGCGGACGCTGCCGTTGAAGCGCCTCATGGGACCGCTAGTGAAGAGGTCGTCGGAGCCCGAGTTGGGCGTGAAGTGTGAGTTGACGTTGAAGAGTGGGTCGCTCGCGTCCGGGAGTCCGGCGAACCGGCCCGTGCCCCTCAAGTAGTCGTTCGCCTCATCGTAGATGTTGTACTCGAGGACCTGGTCGGACGGGCACTGCGACGCCAGCACCTGACACGCGTGCTGAGGACCGACCGTCCCGGCCGGATCCACCATGAAGTTGGAACCGCCGCTGACTTCGAGATCGAACTGGGGCGCGCCCACGTTCCCGCGCTTCGTGATGATCTGGATCACGCCCGCGGAAGCTTCGGTGCCGTAGAGCGTCGCCGCCGACGGACCCTTGATGACCTCGATGCTCTCGATGTCTTCAGGATTGAGGTCGTTAATGGCGCTCCCATTCTGGCTGGCCCCCGTGCTCGGACCGGCCGTCGCATCGTTGTTCACACGGACGCCGTCCACATAGATCAGCGGCTGGCTGCCGAGCGACGTACTCGAGACGCCCCGAATGGTGATGCCCGCTCCGCCGCCCACCGAGCCGTTGGTGGTACCGAAGCGGAGGCCAGGAGAGCGCGCGGCCATGAGGCCCTGCATGCTATTGATGGCACCCTGGTCCGTGACCGCGGAGGCAGAAAGCACCTCGATGGAGTTCCCGAGCGCCCGACGTTGCGTACCGCCCGCCGTCCCGGTCACGATGACTTCTTGGAGTCGCAGCGCCTCTTCAACGATGCGGAAGTCCGCCGCGGTGGTTTGCCCGGCGGTCACCGTGATCGTCGCAGTGGCCTCGCGGTAGCCGATCCGTTGCACGGTGACCGTGTGCTGACCAACCGGCACGTTCAGCAGCAGGTACGATCCGTTCTGCTGTGTGAGCGCCCCTAGGTCGAGGGCTTGGATGAAGACCTGCGCGGCGGCGACGGTCTGGCCGCTCTGCTCGTCCGTGACTCGGCCGACGATCGTACCGGTCTGGGCCGAGACCACGGGCGCGGAGATCAGGAGCGCCGAAGCGACGACTCCAATGGTGCGCGTCCAGCTTGAACAATGTAAGCGCATGTTACTCCTCCTAGGGTGTTTTGCTCTCCTCCCCTCCTCCCAGCCGCCCACCACCACACACTGCTGCACCGATTGGTTCCAGCGGTGGAACCAGTCGCAAACGGCACTATACAGCGCGAGAGGGCCGCGCGCACGGGGGGGAGCGAAAGAATCTTTCTGGCCAGAGAGACTCGACCTGCCAGCCCTTGGGGCACTCGCGCCCGCCCGGCCCGGTCCTATAGTCTGATAGCCAGGAATTGAAGCCTCGGCCCGAGGCGTCGTCAGGAGGCGAGAGATGCTGCGAAGAGCAACAACTACGGCCCGACTCATCCCATTCCTGCTCGGGCTCGGAGTGTGCGCCACGCCCGCATGCGTCCTCGCCCAGGAGCTCCCTCGGGGGACCCCCGAGGAGGTCGGCCTTTCGTCCGAGAGATTGGCGAGGGTGAGCGAGGTGTTCAGCGGCTACGCCGATGAGGGCCGCATGGCCGGCGCCGTCGGAATGGTCGTGCGGCACGGCAAGTTGGCGTGGGTCGACGCCTGGGGTTCGCGGGACGTGGCCGAGCAAGACCCCATGCAAGCCGACGACATCTTCCGCATCTATTCCATGACGAAGCCGATCACATCCGTCGCGGTCATGATGTTGTACGAGGAGGGCCTCTTCTTCCTCGACGACCCCGTCGGGCGGTACCTGCCGGAACTCGCCAACCTCCCCGTGGCCAAGCTGGCTGAGGCGACCGGGCCCGACGACATCCCGACGGAACGCGCGGCCCGACAAATGACGATTCGTGACCTGCTCAGGCACACATCGGGGCTGACCTACGGGACTTTCTCGAATACGGCGGTCGACCAACTGTATCGCCGAGACGACGTCGGCAACCAGACGACTCTGGCCGACATGGTCACCGCGCTCAGCGACGTCCCATTGGCCTATCATCCGGGCACCACGTGGAACTACAGTCTGTCGACCGACGTGCTGGGTCGGCTCGTGGAAGTGCTTTCTGGTCAAACCTTCGATGCCTTCCTGCGGGAGCGGATCTTCGAGCCGCTCGGCATGGACGACACCGGCTTCTTCGTGCGCCCGGCCGATCGAGACCGTTTTGCCCAGATCTACGGACATGCGGGCGGACGCGGTGGCCCCCTCACGCTCGAGGCCCAAGAGACTGGCGGCTACACCCCCGAGGTGACTCGCTTCTCGGGGGGCGGCGGACTCGTCTCGACCGCCCGGGACTATTCGCGCTTCGCCCAAATGCTGCTCAACGGCGGTGAGTTGGACGGATACCGCATCCTGAGCCCCACGACCATCGACCTGATGACCACCGACCATCTCGGGGACGACGGCACGAGCTTCCTCGCGCCCGGATGGGGATTCGGACTCGGCTTCACCATCAAGAACCAGCCGGCACTCGATGGACTGCCGGACTCGGTGGGCACCTATTACTGGTTCGGCGTCGCGGGCACGTCCTTCTGGATCGACCCTGATCGGGACCTGATCGGGATCTTCATGATTCAGATCCGCCCGAACCGGGACGTGAACTTCCGTGACCAGTTCAAGCGGCTCGTGTATCAGGCGGTCGTCGACTAGCGCTCGATCCCCTCCGGAGCCGGCGGCGGGAAGATCCCCTTCTCCAACCACGTGTACTCGCCCTTCAGGACGCCCTGGGCGAGGCGGTACGCATCCCCGTCCGTGTCGTTGAACAGGTCGTCGAAGAGATCGTCGATGCGCTGACGGGCCCGCTGACAGAACAGATCCGCAAGCCGGATGGGGCTCTGGTCGGACGGATTCGCTTGGACCTTCGCCGTGGCCTGGACCACGGAGGCACACATCGCGAAGAGCTCCGCGCCGATGTCCACCAAACGGAATAGCACCGCCTGCCGCCGCTCCAGCTTCGCACCGTAGCGTGCCATCGCCATCGCGATCGAGCGCGCCAGCCGATGCGACGACCGGTCAGCGAATGCTATGTGACCCGACAGTTCCCCGTAGCGTCCGTAGGACGGCTTGCGGCTCCAGCCCACGAGGTTCTTGCCGATCCACCCGGCCATGTGGACACCCAGCCCGACGGCATCCTTGGCCTTGTCGCCGAGCGCCGAGTCCGGGTCGGCCACCGCACCGGCCTTCCTGAGGTGCGGGTCCACCGCCTCACGCGCGATGAACAGGCGCATGATCTCGGAGGAGCCCTCGAAAATCCGGTTGATCCTCATGGACCGGAGCATCTGCTCGACGGCGATCGGGGCCTCCCCGCGTGCCTCGAGCGATTCCGCCGTCTCGTAGCCGCGCCCGCCACGCACCTGCATGGTCTGGTCGGCCACACGCCAGCCGACCTCGGAGTTGAAGAGCTTACCCATGGCAGCCTCGAGGCGGAGGTCGAACTTGCCGTTGTCGGCCAGAGCCACGCCCAGGTCCGCCACAGCCTCCATCGCGAAGGTGTCCGACGCGATCGAAGAGATCATGTGGGCGACTGCCTCGTGCTTCCCGATCGGGGCACCCCACTGCGTCCGCACAGTCGCCCACTCGCGAACGACCTGTAGGCACCACTTGCCCGCCGCGGCGCACGTCACAGGAATCGCGAGGCGTCCCGTATTGAGCGTCACGAGCGCCAACTTCAGACCCCGTCCCTCTTCCAGGAGTCGGTTTTCGACCGGGATTCGGACGTTCTTGAATGAGACGACTCCGTTCTCGATGCCGGGGAGCCCCATGAAGGAGCACCTGTGGGTGACTTCGACGCCGTCCCAACCCATTTCGACGATGAAGGCGGTGATCTTGCCCGGTGAGCCGTCGCCGCTCGGCGTACGAGCCATGACTACGAGCAGCTCCGCGAGCGGCGCGTTGGTGCACCAAAGCTTCGTGCCGTTGAGCACGTACTCCGAGCCATCGTCGCTCAGTACCGCCTCGCAGCGCATACGCGCCGGATCGCTGCCTACGTCGCTCTCGGTGAGCGCGAAGCCGGAGATGGCGCCCTGAGCGAGCCGCGGCAGGTACTTCCTCTTCTGCTCCTCGGTGCCGAAGACCACGAGCGGCTGCGGAACGCCGATGGACTGATGCGCCGACAGCGTCGACGAGATTGTTGAGCTGTGCGAGCCCGCCAGAGCCAGGGCCGAAGTATAGGTGCGCTGTGTCAGGCCGAGTCCGCCGTACTCCTGTGGAATCTTCATTCCGTACGCGCCGAGTGCCGTCAGCCCGGCGTGCACGTCCGCGGGCATGCCGGGTTCGCGGTCGAGGGCGCGACCGTCGACCGTCTTCAGGAAGGCCTCGAACTTCTGCAGGAACTCTCGTCCGCGCTCGCCATCGTCCTTCTTGGACTTCGGGAACGGGTCGATGAGGTCCATGCGTAGGCGGCCCAGGTACATCTCCCGCACGAAACTCGGAAGCTTCCACTCGGTCTCACGGGCGGCCTCGGCGACCTGCCTGGCCTCTCGCTCCGAAATCTCCCGATGCTTGGGCTTCTCGGCCGGAGCGGCTTCGACGGTGTCAGTGGTCGTGCTCATGGTCATCCCTCAACTGCTGGTGATGCGCTCCAATCTCACAATACCGCCTCCACGAGGTAGGGCCCGCCTTCACTGAACCCTCGCTCGAGTCCGCGCGCGAGCTCTTCGGCCGTGGTCGCCCGAACACCCCGAACGCCCATCGACTTGGCAAGTCCCACCCAATCCAGAGTCGGGCGAGACAGGTCGAACAGATCACGGGTCGAATCGGACGGGTCGCCGGCACCGACGCGGCTGTACTCCATCTCGAGAATCGCATATCGGCGATTAGCAAAGATAACGGTTGTGACGTCCAGTTCCTCCCTAGCCTGCGTCCACAGTGCTTGGACCGTGTACATGCCGCTGCCGTCTGCCTGCAGCGAAAGCACCTTCCGATCTGGGCAGGCGACCGCGGCGCCGGTGGCCGCCGGCATGCCCTGGCCAATCGCGCCACCCGTGAGGTCGAGCCAGTCGTGAGGCGCAGAAGTCGTGGTGAACCCCGGGATGGGCGTTCCCGCGGTTGCCGCCTCGTTCATGACGATCGCGTGGTCAGGCAGAAGGTTCGCGATGACCTGCGCGATGCTCTTCGGCGTGAGGGTTCCGGTTGGCAACGGAGGCCGCTCCTCCGGCGCCGTCGCGGGAACGGCTTGGGTGGCATCGAGGGCGTCGACGAGTGCGTCGAGGGCCGCCATCGCGTCCTCGGCAGGCTCGGCCAGCGCATGCACCGAGCAGCCGGGAGGGGTGAGCTCGCTCGGCATGCCGGGATAGGCGAAGAAGGAAACCGGAGCCTTGGTCCCGACAGTGACCAGGTGGCGCGTCCCCTCGAGCAGGGCCACGGCCTGCTCGCCCAAGTACGGGAGCCGCGGAACGTTCACACGTCCGGCACCGCGCGCGATGCGTGTCACGAACGTGTCGGTGAACACTCTCGCGCCTGTCGCAACCGCGATCCGACCAAGAAGAACAAGCCCTTCTTCGCAAAGCGCCGGCCCGTTCACTAGGAGCGTACCGGAGGCCCCCGCCGCGCGCAGCGTCCGGGCGACCTCCTCGACGCGCGCAGCGTCGGGAGCGAGGGGTGTGCGGCGCGGCACGGGATCCACGTGCATCCCCGGCGCTTCCCATGCGGTGTCCGCAGGCAAGATCAAGGTCGCGACCTGACCGGGTGGGCCATAACTCGCGGCCACGGCTTCCGCACCGTCCCTGGCTACGGACACAGCGTCTCGCGACACCCGAAGCCAGCCCGATACCGCAGACGCGATGCTCTCTATGTCCGACGTGAGCGGTGCGTCGAGGTGACGATGGTACGTCGCGTGGTCACCGACGATGTTCACCACGGGCACGCGAGCGCGCCTCGCGTTGTGCAGATTCGCGAGCCCGTTCCCCAAGCCAGGGCCGAGGTGAAGGAGCGTGCACGCGGGCTTGCCCTTCATGCGAGCGTAGCCGTCCGCTGCCCCGGTCACGACCCCCTCGAAGAGGCCGAGGATCGCCCGCATCTCGGGCTGGGCGTCCAGGGCCGCCACGAAGTGAATCTCTGAAGTGCCGGGGTTGGTGAAGCACACCTCGACCCCGCTGCCATAGAGCGTCTGCACCAGGCTGCGGGCGCCGTTCATGGGAAGACGATCACTCCGCGGGCATTCTTGCCCGCCACCAGATCCACGAAAGCCTGCGGGGCCTCGTCGATCGAGTAAGTGTTCGTGATCAGCTCGTCCAGCATCAAGCGGCCGGCCTGGTACAGGCCCAGGAGTCTCGGGAAGTCATCGCGTGGGCGCGCCGAACCGAAGTAACTGCCCATGAGCTTCTTCTCTGCGAACGTAAGGCTCGCAGTGCTGATGGACGTCATATCGTCCGGCGGCGCGACACCGACCACCACAGCAGTCCCGCCCTTCCGGATCGCGCCGTAGGCCTGTGCGACCACGGCACCGCTGCCCACACATTCGAAGGCGTAGTCGGCACCGCCGCTTGTGAGTTTCCGCAGCGTGCGGACGACCTTGGGATCGGCGCTCGCGTTCACCGTGTGCGTCGCGCCGAACTTTCGTGCGAGCTCTAGTTTCTCGTCCATGGTGTCGACTGCCACGACCATCGTCGCGCCCGCGAGCACACATGCCTGAATGGCGTTGAGCCCGACCCCTCCCGCGCCGAACACGACAGTCGTAGAGCCGGGCTCGACCCGCGCGGTGTTGAAGACAGCGCCCACGCCCGTCATCACGCCACAACCGATGAGCGCCGCGCGGTCGAGGGGTATGCTCTCGTCGATGCGGACCAGGCTATCGACATGTAACGTGGCGAACTCCGCCATCACGCCGCACCCAGTAAAGACGTTGAGCGGGTCACCGTTCTCGTCCGTGGTCGGAACCGATCCGTCCGGAAGCGTAGACACGGCTCTCGCAGCCTGGTCGCAGATCGAAGGGCGACCGGTAACGCAGTAGCGACACTTCCCGCACATGCTCACGAACATCGTGACTAAGTGGTCTCCGACAGACAGCTCGGTCACGCCCTCACCGACCTCGACGACGACGCCGGCTCCTTCGTGCCCGAGCACGAGCGGTGGCGGAATGGGGATGGTGCCGTTCGTGGCGGACAAGTCGCTGTGGCACACGCCACATGCCCCGAGCTTGATGGTCACCTCGTCACGACGCGGACCCCTGACCCGAATCTCCTCCACCGCGACCGAGTCGTTGCCCTCACGGTATACGACGGCCTTGGCTCGCCTGCTCACATCGGTGGTCACGTCGGCTCCTGGAGGCCGGTCAGCCAGTCGCGGAGCGCGACGCCGATCTCATCCGGCGAGTCCTCTTGAATGAAGTGGCTCCCGCGCACGGTCACTTCGTGCTGGTTCGGCCAGGTGCGCGCGAAGTCCCTTTGGGCCCCAACGAGAATCGAGCCGGGCTCCGCATTGATGAACAGCTTCGGCACGTCGCTCGATGCGAGCCAGGCGGCGTAGTCGCCCACGATCTCGACCATATCGGCAGGCTCGCCGTCGATGGGAATCTCTCTCGGCCAGGTCAACGTCGGACGGCGAGATTCACCCGCTAGCGCAAACGGCGCACGATAGACGGACATCTCTTCCTCCGTGAGCGGTCGCAGAACGGCTGAGGGTAGGATGCGCTCGACGAACACGTTCTTCTGCAGGACGATCTCCTCGCCGGCGTCCGAGCGCATGGCCTGGAAGATCGGGCGGGCGGCCTCGGGCCAGTCATCCCACGTGACGGGTTTCACGATCGCCTCCATGTAGGCGATGCCCCTCACGGCCTGGGGGTGGCGGCGGGCCCAGTCGAAGCCCAGCCCCGAGCCCCAGTCATGGATGACGAAAACGACCCCGTCCTGCGCACCGACCTCGTTCAGCCACGCATCCAGATATCTGCGGTGATCGACGAAGCGATACCGACCGTCTGATGTGGGTCCTGAGCCACCCATCCCGATGAGATCAGGCGCGAGGCAGCGGCCGAGGTCTTCGACGTGGGGGATCACGTTGCGCCACAAGTAGGACGAGGTCGGATTCCCATGCAAGAACACGATCGGCCCACCGGCGCCCGCTTCCACGTACGCCATGTGGGAGTCCAGCACGGGCACGGTGCGGAGCTCCCCGAGGGGTCGAGCGGGCAACGCGTTCGTCACTACTCAGCCCGCGTCGTCGAGCCGGACGACCATCTTGCCGATGTTCGCGCCGGTGAACAGGCCGATGAAGGCATCAGGAGCCGACTCGATGCCCTCGTACACAGTCTCGCGGTACGTCAGCTGCCCGTCCGCGAGCCATCCGCTGACGTCCCGCATGAAATCCTTACGCATGTGCCGGTAGTGCCGCACCAGGAATCCGCGGATGTTGAGCCCCAATCCGATCGCTCGCGCCAGATTCGTCGGTCCCGGAGCCGCCTCGGTGTCGTTGTACATGGAGATCGCACCGCACAGAGCGATGCGTCCGAACTCGCGCATCGCGCCGATGCCCGCCTGCAGGAGCTCCCCACCGACATTGTCGAAGAAGACGTCGACACCTTCCGGCGCACCCTCGCGGATGTGCTGGCGCGGCTGACCCTCGTGATAGTCGAACGCGTGATCGAACGCGAGATCGTCTACGAGATATCGCACTTTTTCCGCACTTCCTGCCGTGCCGACGACACGGCATCCTTTGATCTTCGCAATTTGGCCCGCGACGCTTCCGACCGCGCCCGCGGCGCCGGAGACGAACACGGTCTCCCCGTCCTTGAGGCTGGCTGCTCCGAAGAGCCCGGTGTAGGCGGTCATTCCGGGCATCCCCAGGACGCCAAGGTAGGCCGAGGCGGGCGCTCGCAGCTCGCCAAGTGGGGTCACTTCGTCGCCGGCACAGGTGAAAACTTCACGCCAGCCGAAGTTGCTGAGCACATGATCTCCCGGAAACAGGCCCGGGACCTGCGACTCAACCACCTGACCCACCGCCCCACCCGTCATCGTCGCACCCAGGCCGAACGGAGCCACATAGGACTTCCGGTCCCGCATGCGACCCCGCATGTACGGGTCCACACTGAGAAAGAGATTTCGGACAAGGACCTCGCCCGGGCCGGGGTCCCCAATGTCCGCCTCGACCACCCGGAAGTCGTCCGGCGTCGGCGTTCCAGGGGGGCGTCCGACCAAGTGCACTTCACGACTCTTCATACTGCGCTCCTTCCAAGTGGATCCTAGACTCCGATGTACGCTCGACGGACCTCCTCGTTGCCCATGAGGTCGTCCTGATCGCCTTCCAGAACAACGCGGCCCTCCTCCATCACGTATCCGCGATGGGCGACCTTAAGCGCCGCGTGCGCGTTCTGCTCCGCGAGCAGGACGCTCGTGCCTCCTTGGTTGATCCTGAGGATGGACTCGAAAACCTCTTCCACCACCAGCGGGGCCAGCCCCAGCGACGGCTCGTCCAGCAAGAGGAGACGGGGCCGCGCCATGAGCGCCCTCCCGATCGCCAACATCTGCTGCTGCCCACCACTGAGCGTGCCGGCCGCGTCGTGCTCCTTGTCCCGCAGGGCCGGAAACAACTCGAAGACCTCATCCATCGTTTGGCGGACCACATCCGGGGCCTTTCGCTGCACGTAGGCACCGAGCCGGAGGTTCTTCGTAACGGAAGCTTCTGGGAAGAGGTGCTTGCCCTCCGGTGCGTGTGCGATGCCCGCCGCCACGAGCCGATGCGCCGTCCAACTCGTGATGTCCTCTCCCTCTAGGCGTATCGCTCCTCCTACGGCCGGGTGCAATCCGCTGATCGCCCGAAACAGCGTGCTCTTGCCAGCGCCGTTCGCGCCCAGCAAGACGACGATCTCCCCGTGACGGACGTCGAGGCTCACTCCGCTCAGCGCGTCGAAGGACCCGAAACGCACACGCAGGCCACGGATCTCAAGCATCGTGGTCGGCCCCCAGGTACGCATCGATGACCTTGGGGTCGCTGCGGATCTTTGCGGGCGGGCCCTCGGCGATCTTCTTGCCGTAGTTGAGGACTGCCACGTGGTCGGCCAGGTCCATGACCATGCGCATCTTATGCTCTACGAGACACACGGTGACACCGCGCTCGACGGCTACCGAGCGTATGAGCGCGGTCAGCCCCTCTGTCTCGTGCGGATTGATGCCCGCAGCGGGCTCGTCCAGGAGGAGCACACGGGGCTCGGTCGCGAGCGCCAGCGCGACGGCCACGCGCTTGCGTGCCTCCTGGGAAATGTTGGCCACCAGGACGTCTGCGAGGTCCCGAGCTCCCGTAAACTCCAACGCCTCGAGCGCGTTCTCGCGGCTCTCCGCCTCCTCACGACGGTGGCGACGGGAGCGCAGGACCGCGTCGAACACGTTGCTGCGCGTATGCAGGCGCCGGCCCACGATTACGTTGTCCAGGACGGAAGCGGCGGGGAACAGCTGCGTCGTTTGGAACGTCCGAGCCACCCCCAGTCGCGCGACCTTGTGTGGCGGTAGGCCTGATACGTCCTCGTCGTCGATGAGCACCCTACCGGCTGTAGGTGCATAGAAGCCTGCCACCACATTGAAGAACGTCGTCTTGCCAGCGCCGTTCGGACCGATGATCGCGGTGATCTTGCCCGCCGGGACCTCCAGATCGACCTGGTCGACGGCCTTCAAGCCGCCGAAGCTCATTCCGAGCTGCTCGACGCGCAGCGTGGCCGCACCGCTCATTGGTCCGCCTCGCGACGCGTGAGCCTCTCGAACAGGACCTTACCCTGTCCGGCCAGCCCACCTGGGAAGAAGACGACGACAAGGATTAGGATGGGGCCCAGGATCATCAGTGTGTATTCCTGGAACGCCTGCAGGGCCTGCATGAGACCCATGATGAGGATCGTGCCTACAAGGGGGCCGGGCAGCGAAGCCACGCCGCCGATCATTAGATAGACCAGCATGTTGAAGGTCATGGGAACGTCGCCCACGTCAGGCCCGATCGAACCCGAGAACGCCGCATACAGCCCGCCACCCAGGGCCGCCAGCGCTGCGGAGATCACGAACGAAAGTTGGTGCGTGCGTCCGGCGTCGATGCCGACGGCGCGCGCGAGCTCTTCGCTGTTTCGCACGGCGAGAAACGTTCGCCCGACCAGCGAGTGCATCAGGCTCCACACCACGTAAATGGTGAAGACCAGGAAGGCGAGGGCGAGGTAGTACTGAGAGTTCAGCGAAGTGAAACTCAGCGGTCCGATGCTGCCGGGGGCCGGAATCCCAATCAGCCCGTCGGTACCGCCGGTGAGGCTCTCCCATCGCTCGATGACGATGACGATCATCACGCCCACCGCGAGCGTAAAAATGGCGAAGTAGTCGTGCCGCGTACGGAGGGCGGCCAGCCCGATGAGGTGACCCAGCAGGCTGGTGAACGCGAGCGCGATAGGAAGCGCGAGCCAGAACGAGAACCCGTAGTCCGAGGTGAGTATGCCGACGGTGTAGCCGCCGATGCCGTAGAAGCCGGCGTGAGCCAGCGAGAGCTGACCCGTGTACCCGAGCATCACGTTCAGTCCGTACACCGCGATCGCGGTCACGTAAGCCGACACCGCGACGCTCACCAGATACGGGTTGTTCACCAAGAGCGGAAAGAGGATCGCGAGCACGAGGGGCACCCCGAGGGCGACCGCCCGTCTCACATGAGCCGAGCCCACCTCACACACCCTTCTGGAACAGGCCCGTCGGCCGGAAGACCAGCACCAACACGAGCAGGGCGAACGCGATCAACTCGGAAAAAGCGAAGGCCACGTAGGTGCCGGCCATCGTCTCGGCCAACGCGAGGAGGTATCCCCCCAGGATGGCGCCTGGCACGCTCCCCATGCCTCCCAAGATCACGATTACGAATGCCTTGAGGATGATGACCGCACCCATGGTCGGGAATACCAGGACGAGCGGCGCAATGAGCGCGCCGGCGATCGCCGCCAAGGCCCCCGAGATCGCGAACGTGATCAGCGCCACGCGGCGGGTGTCGATGCCCACCAGAAGCGCGCCTTCGCGGTCCTGGGCCATGGCCTCGATGCTCATTCCGACGAGTGTGCGCTTCAGCAGGAAGTACAGGCCCGCCATAGCGACGATGGCCGCTACGATCACAAGGATGCGCTGCTCGGTGATGTTGATACCGAAGGCGGTCACGACGCCATCGAGCGGCGTAGGGACCGGCCTGAAGTCTGGGCCCCAGATCACGTCGGCGGTGCCCTCGAGAAAGAAGAGCACACCCAGTGCGGCGATCATCGCGTGCACGGACGACTTCCCCTCGAGCCTGCGAAATACAACGAACTCCATGGCCGCGCCCATCACCGCGATCACGACGACGGCGACGGCGATCGCGAGCGCATACGACCCGCCCACCGCCGTCAGCATCACGTACACGACGTACGCGCCGGCCATGTAGAGCGCCCCGTGGGCGAAGTTCGGCACTTTGAGCACACCGTAGACCAGCGTTAGCCCGAGGGCGACGAGAGCGTATACGCTGCCCAGTGCTATGCCGTTGACGAACTGCTGGGCAAAGAGCGTCAAGCGCCGGCGCTTCTACCGGAGCTGGGTGCTGGCGGGCACCGGAATCGGCACGGCGATGAACTCGCCGTTCAACACGTGGGCTGCGAACACGGCTCGGGTCAGGTGCCCGGCATCCGTGACGCCCCCCATATCGAAGATCCGGAGTTCGTCAGGCATCGTGCGCGCCGCTTCGCCGATACGCGCGCGGATGGCCTCCGGGTCGGTGGTCGTCCCGGCCAGCTCCATCGCACGAGCGACCAGGTGCAGGCCCTGGTAGTTGATCGCCACTTCGCTCGTCGGCACCTGAAAGTCCTGTCCAAAGCGCTCGTGATAACGCGCGACCCAGCCAGGAGTGCCCTCCGTAGGGTAGAGCGACTGCGGATACACACCCACCGCGCCCTCGAGCGCCTCCATGGAGACGATGTCGAGCATCTCCATGAACTTGGCCTGGTCCATAATGAGGAATCCGCCCCCGAAGCCCTGCTCACGAGCGGCCCGGATCACGAGAGCCGTCGGCTGAGAAGGCCCACCGATGAACAGGACGTCCGGGTTGTCTGCCAACGCGCGGCTCACCGCGCCCGTGAAATCCGTCGTCGTGTTGTAGTCGACGCCGTGGTCGCGGCCCACCGTCCCGCCGCGGCTGGTCCACTCGGCCGTGACACTTTCAGTCCACGCTCGCCCGTAGGCCGTAGTCGTGCCCAAGAGAGCAAGCCTGTTACCGAAACGAGGCATCAGCACGTCGATAAACGGCTCCTGGTAGCCATCGAAGCGCGGCGGCAGCATCACCATGAGCGGGTTCTGCGCCTCGAGAATGCTGGGCTCGCTGCTGTACGCCAACAGCAGGAATTTCGGCTCCCGCAGGTTGATCTCCTGCAGTGCGCGAATTCCCCCGGCGTGGGGCACGAGAATGACGGCCGGTTGGTTCTGCTGTAGCAAGCGTCGCGCCGCCGTTGAAGTCTCGTACGGCAGGTAGCGGTCATCGGCGGTAACGATCTCGAAGCGATGAGCCCGCCCGTCCACCATGAAGCCACCCGACTCGGCGATCTCGTCGGACGCCATCTGCAGCCCACGCAGGACGTTACGCCCATAGTACGCGGCGCCGCCGCTCAGCGGCCCAGCGAAGCCGATGGGGACCACTTCCAGGCCGTCCTCGCCCGCGCCCCCTTCACCACCGCACGCGCCGGCTAGGAATACCACGCTCGCCAACAGAACGAGCCTGCCCGCAGAACCTGATCTCCGCCTGATGCGTCTCATCCCGGGGCTCAAATGCCCATTTGCTCCGCTAGCTCGATGAAGCTCATCGCGTTGTAATCGAAGCGCGGGTCAGGGCTCAGATCGACCTCGCGGTTCGGCCCATACTCGAGGGGCCTGTGCACGAGTGCCGTCTTGAATCCGATCGCCTTGGCAGCGACGAGGTCACCCCGATGCGCCGCCACCATCATGACCTCGGTCGGTGGAAGGCTCAACAGATCCGCCGCCTTCTCGTACACCTCGGGATCGGTCTTGTAGTGACCGGTCAGCTCCGCAGAAAGCACACAGTCCCAAGGGAGGCCGGCATTCTTGGCCATGTTCGTCAACAGGGAGACGTTACCGTTGGACAGCGTGCTGATCACATACCGCGACTTGAGTCGGTATAGACCCGTAACGCTGTCCGACCAGGGTATGAGGCGATGCCAGGCCCGATTGAGGTTGTCGATCTCAGCCTCGGAAAGACCCCGGATCGAGAACTCGACCAGGAGATCGTCCAAGATCATGCGATGCAGGTCGTCGATCTTGGTCCACGGGAGCTCGCCGGTTCTCACTCGGTTCATGGCGGGGCCGTAGCCCGACCGCCAGCCATCGGCGAAGGCCTCCCAGTCCGCTTGGATCCCGTGTGTGCGCGTCAACTGCTGGCCTTCGCGTATGAGCGAAGTTCTCCAGTCGACCACCGTGCCGAACACGTCGAACGTAAGCGCCTTCACTTGGCTGGCGACCTGGGGTCGCGCTTCGACCCGGGCCTCATCAGGAGCGAGCGCACCGGCCACAGAAAGCGCTCCGACCGAAAGAAACTCTCGCCGCTCGAGCGGGCGCCCGCTCATCGGGAGAGGTCGTCGAAGGCAGCCCTGATCCAGCGCTCGGTCCCCGGTCCTGGTTCCGCGTATCCCCGCGTCGGGTTGGCGGCGACGATCTGGTCGGGCGTGCGGCCCTGATCCATCAGCGTCTGCATGCGGTCGCGAATCGTTACGAGCATGGCCCTATACGCCAGCATGTCGTCGCGGTTCGAGAGCTGACCGTGGCCAGGGATGACGATCGTGTCGTCGTCGATCATGCCAGCGATGGTCCACACGGACTCGATCATGCCGCTAATGGAGCCGCCGTTCGGATTGTCGATGAAGGGCAAGCCGTAGCGGACGTAGACATCACCCGTGTGGATCACGTTGGTGTCACGGAAGTAGACGAACGCGTCTCCGTTCGTGTGGGCTGGCCCGAGATGCACGACGTCGATTGCGTCGTCGTTGTAGTGAAAGCGCATCGATCGATAGAACGTGATCTTGGGAAGCCCCTCTTCCGAGTAGGCCTCCTGCAGGCGGTTGCTCAGCGACACGATCTGGTCGGACATCATGCGCGTGCGGCTGTTTTCGTGCGCCACGATCGTCGCACCGGCGCGGCCGAAGTTCACGTTCCCGTCGGAGTGGTCGTAGTGCCAGTGGGAGTTGACCACGTAGTTCACGGGATTCGGCGTGAGCCTCGCAATGGCCGCCGTAATCTTCTGCGTCAGAGGACCGAACTGGTCGTCGACAATCATCGTCCCGTCGTCACCGATGGAGACTCCGATATTGCCGCCACTTCCCTGGAGCATGTAGATCGAGCCCCGAACGGGCGTGGTAGTGATCTGGATCTGGTCGAAGTCCTGCGCCGCAACCGGCAGGGCACATGCGAGCAGGCCGCATAGCAAATACGGCACACGTTTCATGGCGACACTCCTGTGGAGCGGAGGCAGACTCGGCACCGGCCGAGCCATGGCCGGGACGGTTATTCTGACCCTCCAGCGCGAAGGGCGCCAGCAGGAGTGAGCCTAGACTTCTTCGGTCTCGGGCACGGGTCCCAGGCGCATGAGGAGGTCGCCTGCGTCCACGGCGTCGCCTTGCTGGGTCAGGACTTCCTCGACCACGGCGTGACGCGGAGACCTTAGGCTCGTCTCCATCTTCATCGCCTCGGTCACCAGAAGATCTCCACCCTTGGGAACGGTCTCGCCGGCCTGCACGAGGATCTTGACCACCTTGCCGGGCATCGAGGCCCCGACTTCCTGCCAATTCCCGGGCTCCGCCTTCGCCCGCACGTGGGCGGCGATGGATACTTCGAGGTCGCGAATGCGGACTTCACGTGCATGGCCATTCAGCTCGAAGACCACCGGCCGCGTGCCATCGGCATGGACATCACCGATGGAGATGAGCCGGATGATGAGCGTCTTGCCCTCTTCGATGTCGACGGCCACCCGAGACCCTACGGCCGGCCCATAGAAGAACGTGGGCGTGTCCAGCGCCGAGGTGTCTCCGTGCGCAGCCCGATGGGCTGCGAACTCACGGTACACCTCCGGGAACATGATCCGTGACAGCACTTCCCGATCGGTGACCGGCCGGGTAACCGGCTCGTCCTCCATGAGCTCGGTGACCTCGCGGCGGACGGCGTCGAAGTCCACGGGGTCCAGGTAGGCACCGGGACGATCCTCGAGCGGCTTCTCGCCTCTCAACACCGCCGCCTGTAACTGCTCGGGGAAGCCGTATGGAGGCCGGCCCAAGCGGCCCTTGAGCAGGCCGACGACCGACTCGGGGAAGCTCAGCTCCGGCGCTCGCCGCAGCAGCTCCTCACCATCCAGGTCGTTCTGGACCATGAAGAGCGCGAGATCTCCTACGGCTTTGGACGAGGGGGTCACCTTGATGAGCTCGCCCAATAGTGCGTCGGCTTCACGGTAGCTGCGCACGACCTGTCGCCACTGGCCGAGAAGTCCCAGGGCCTCGGCCTGGTGCTTCAGGTTGGTGAATTGCCCACCCGGCACCTGAGTGCGGAAGACATGCGCGTCCGGTGCCATCGAGCCGCGCTCAAGGAAGGAGTAGTAGCTGCGGACTGTCGACCAGTATTCGTTGAGCGGCTGGAGGGCATCCAAGTCGAGATCGGACTCCCGTTCCGACCCCTGCAACGCGGCGGCGATCGCCCTCAGGCTCGGCTGAGACGTACCTCCAGCAAGCGAGTCGATACATCCATCCACGACCGCGGCACCGGCCAGCGCCGCTTGAACAGAGGTCGCGACACCCACGCCGGTGCTGTCGTGCGTGTGCAAGTGAACCGGCAAGTCCGTCGCGTCGCGCAGGGCCTCGATCAGCATCTTGGCCGCACCCGGCTTGAGCAGCCCCGCCATGTCCTTGATCGCAAGGATGTCCGCGCCTGCCTTCTCTATCTCCTGAGCAAGCGCCACGTAGTAGGCCAGGTCATAACGTGTGCGACTCTTGTCGAGCACGTCTCCCGTATAACAGAGCGCAACCTCGGCGATCTTGCCCTGGGCCCGTACGGCGTCGATCGAGATCTGCATGTTCGGCACCCAGTTCAGGGAATCGAAGATGCGGAACACATCGATTCCCGCGTCAGCCGCCTCCTTCACGAACGCCTGCACGGCGTTGTCCGGATAGGCGGAGTACCCCACCAGGCTTTGGCCCCGCAGCAGCATCTGGAACATGATGTGCGGGATGCGTTCGCGGAGCTTGGCCAGGCGTTCCCACGGATCCTCTTTCAGGAAGCGGTAGGAGGTGTCGAACGTGGCCCCTCCCCACACCTCCATGGAAAACAGGTTGGGAGCCAGCCGCCCGGTGTCACGTGCGACGGCCTGCAAGTCGAACGAGCGCATCCGGGTCGCGAGAAGCGACTGGTGTGCATCTCGGAAGGTCGTGTCCATGAACAGGACCTGCTTCTGCTTCTTAAGCCGCTCCACAACGGCCGCCGGCCCTTCCGAGTCCAAGACCCGCTTCAGGGTATCCGTCGGCGGCGTCCATCCCGGCGCAGGTGCCGGGAGCGGCGCCACGCGGAAGTCTGGCTTGGTGCGTCCCTTTGGACCTTCGACCTGGCCATTGACCGCGATGTGCCCGATGTAGCGGAGCAACCGCGTGCCACGGTCCCGTCGGGGCAGGAAGTCCAGCAGCTCCGGGTGCGCCGCGATGAAGCCCGTGTCGGAATCGCCGACCGCGAAGTCCGGATGCGTGACGACCTTCTCGAGGAACCGGATGTTCGTCTTGAGCCCGCGGATCCGGAACTCCATGAGGGCGCGGCGCATCTTGCGGATCGCGTCCTCGAAGCTGAGCGCATAAGTGCACACCTTCACGAGGAGCGAGTCGTAATGGGGACTCACGATCGCTCCGGTGAAGGCCGTCGCGCCGTCCAGGCGGACCCCGAACCCCCCGGGTGACCGATAGTGGGTGATCCTTCCCGCGTCTGGCAGGAAGTCGTTCTCGGGATCCTCCGTGGTCACGCGGCACTGGATCGCGTAGCCGTTAGGCTCGGGGATCTCGTCGGGGATGCCGATGTCGGCGAGCGACGAGCCCTCCGCAACCTTGATCTGAGCCTGCACGAGATCCACGCCCATGACGAGCTCCGTGACGGTATGCTCGACCTGGATGCGCGGATTCACCTCGATGAAGAAGAAGTCGCCGTTGGGCTCGAGGAGGAACTCCACCGTGCCGGCGCCCTGATAGCCGGCGTGGAGCATGAGTTCCTTCGCCGACGTACAGATCCGCATGCGAACGTCGGGGTCCAGGCCCATCGCCGGGGCGATCTCTACCACCTTCTGGTGCCGACGCTGGATCGAGCAATCCCGCTCCCAGAGGTGCTCGACCCGGCCATGCTTGTCGGCCAGGATCTGAACCTCGATGTGACGCGGATTCCGCACGAGCTTCTCGACGTACAGATCGCCTCGGCCGAACGCCGTGGTGGCTTCACGCCGGGCGACGGGAAGCATTTGACGGAGCTCGTCAAGGTCTTTCGCGCGCCGCATTCCCCTCCCCCCACCACCTGCCGCGGCCTTGACCATGACCGGGTAGCCGATCTCCTCGGCGAACGCGATCGCTTCGTCGTCGTCCACCGGTTCTGGAGTGCCCGGCACGACCGGAAGGCCGGCCGCGAGCGCGAGCTCCCGAGCGCTGATCTTGTCTCCGAAGAGGTTCAGCTGCTCCGGAGAGGGGCCGATGAAGACGATGCCCTCCTCGGCGCAGCGCCGTGCGAAGTCGGCGTTCTCGGACAGAAACCCGTACCCTGGGTGGATCGCGTCGACCTTCTTCTCGACGGCAAGCGAAACGATGGCTTCGATGTCGAGATAGGCCTCGACGGGACCCAGCTCGGAAGGGATCAGATAAGCCTCGTCTGCCTTGTAGCGGTGCAGCGCGAGCGAGTCCTCCTCGCTGTACAAGGCGATGGTCCGCTTCCCCAGCTCGGTGCACGCACGGAAGACACGAATCGCGATCTCCCCGCGATTCGCGGCCATCACCCGCTCGAACTCCTTCACCTTTGCTGTCACCTACCGTCTCTCCCGTGCCCGTCTGCCGCCCAGGAACCCCCGTCTCTTCCGCGGTCTTCGACTGAGCATCGCGAATCCTAACGATCAAGGAACGGCGGTTCTAGGGAACTTAACCCGTCGAGGTCACTGGGCTTCGGCGGACAGGAGTCCTCTTGCTCCGCAGGATCCGAGGCTCCATTCTGCGGTTTCGGGGTAGTATTTCCCGAACGCTCCGGCCGACCGGGACTACGCGCCCGCGCAGCAGACGGCAACGGCCTTACGGAGATCGCGCTATGTCATACGCGCCGTCCGCGAAATCGCTTGGCAGCACCGCTCTTACGACCCTCTTGCTGACCGCGGCGCTCGCCGCAACGGGTCCGGTGCATGGTCAGGAACGCTCTGCGACGTCGTCCGCTCGTTTGCAGGGGGTGGTCGTCGTGGAGTCGACTTTCGAGGCGATCATCGGCGCGACGGTTTCCATCATCGACACCGACATCGAGACCCAAACCGGTTCTCTGGGTGACTTCGCGATCCTCGACGCTCCGCTAGGGAAAGTGTGGGTCCGTGTCTCGGCGCCCGGCTTTCCGAGCGTGCGCGACCAGGTTGAGATCACCGAGGACGGAATCGTCTTCGTTCAGTTTCGCATGCCAGAAGACGTAGGAACGGTATTGGACGACGTAATCGTCGTGGTTGTGGACCCGGACGTGGCATCGTCGGAAGCGGGATCCGCGCTCGATCTCCTCGCGATCAAGATTCCTAGTATCTCAATGAGGTCCACGGGCAGCGTGGGCACCAATATGGGATGGGTTCGGCTACGTGGGTTCAATAGCATCACGCAGGACGGCAACCCGCTCGTCGTCATTGACGATGTAGCCGTGACGGGCGAGCGGCCTCCGCTGGAGGTGTTGAGCCAGATCCCCGCCAACGACGTAGAGTCGATCGAAGTGCTGCGCGGAACCACGGCCGCCCATCGATATCCATACGCCACAAACGGGGTCATTGTCGTCAAGACGAAGCGGCGCTAGACCTGACGTCCGTGGTAAACCGCCCGGTCACTCCACCCTCAACGCTGGCGTAGTTTGAACACGTAAAGGGCGTTGCCGTTGTTGGGGTGATGGATCTGCGGCGTGAGCGCACGCGGGACGCCTCGGGGACTTCCTCCGCCCACGCCGGCCGGCACCGCGATGTATTGCTCGCCACCCGCGGTGAATGAAACCGGGAAGCCCTGAACCGACGTCCCCAGCCGCGTCTCCCACAATACCTCACCAGTGAAGACGTCGAAGGCGCGGAAGTAGCGATCGAGATCGCCCGCAAAGACCAGCTCGCCACCGGTGGTCAGGGCCGCCGTGAGGAACGCCGCGGGCTGCTCGACGCTCCAGAGCTCTTCCAGGGTGTCCACATTGTACGCAGCCAGCTTTCCGAGATTGCCGTTGGATCCCGGCATGTCGATGAAGTTGCGATCGGCACCCACCCCGCCCGAGCCCACTTGTAGAGCGATGTCTCGCCCGGACATCTCTAGACAGCTCTGGCTGAGCGGAATCACCAGGGCGCTGGCCTCAGGGCTATAGCCCATGGCGGGCCAGTTGTGGCCTCCTGCCGTGCTGGGGCACACGGAGACCCAATCGCCGATGCCCGCGCGCTGAATATCCTCGCGATAGGTCACCGCACCCGTGTTCGGGTCGATGTCCGAAAACGCGTTCTGGTAGACCGTCTCCTTGTAGCCGAAGAATTCCCCCGAAGCGCGATCGAGCTTCCAAAGGATGCCGTGCTTGCCGATGGTGAATACGAGACGCTCACCGTTCCGGTCGATCAGCACCCGCTCGAACACCTCGTCGAGATCGAGGGCCTCGCCCGGGACGTGCTGCCGGTACCAGACGATGTGTCCGTCGTCCGGATCGAGCGCGAGCGTCGAATTGCTGTACAGCGCGGCGTCAGCGGTCGTGAGCCCACGGCTCGCGGGGACCCAGGGCTTCGCCTGCGCCGTGCCCCAGTAGATGAGGTCGAGTTGGGGATCGTAGCTCCCGGTGATCCAGGCATCGACCCCGCCCCGGAGCTCGAAGGGGAGGTCGCCCCAGGTGTCGTCGCCCGGCTCACCCGGTCGCGGAATCGTGTAGGTGCGCCATAGCTCTGCGCCCGTCTCTGCGTCGTGCGCCGTGATGAAGCACGAGTCTTCGTAGAACTGCCCGCATCCGTTGATACCGGAGATCACCTTGCCACGCACGACCAGCGGTCCGGCCACGTAGGTGTAGCCCTTCGTGAAGTCAGCGACCCTGGTCTCCCAGATCTGTTCGCCCGTTCTAGCGCTGATCGCCACGAGCGCCGCGTCCTTAGTCGGGATGTAGATCTTGTCATCCCGAATGGCGATGGAGCGAAGATGAGTGAACCCACCCCCCGGATACCCCTCCGGGAAGTCCCGACGGTACTCCCAGAGCAACTCGCCGCTCGCCGCGTCGATCGCCTGGATCTTGTTCTCAGGATGGGTCAGGTACATGACGCCGTCCCGTACCAGCGGAGTCGGTTGGCTCGAACCCTCATCCATCGCCCAGACCCAAGCGAGACTCAGGTCGGCCACGTTGCCGCGGTCGATCTGGTCCAGAGGGCTGTACCCCTGGGCGTCATACGTGCGGCGGTACATGAGCCAGTCGCCCGCATTTGGTGAGGCGAGCTCGGCGTCGGAGACCGGACGGAAGTTCGTGATGGCCGCATACGTTTCGGTCCCGCCAGGAGGCGGGCCGCTCCGGCCCGCGGAGCCTCTGCCGCCCCCACCTCCGCCTCGTCCGGCCGTGGGAGCCGCGACCGTCGCCGACACCCCCGTTGCCCCAGAGAGGATACCGTTCGAGGCCATGGTCAGGGGATCGCCGCCCATGGGAAAGCCATTCCGCGACAGGATGTAGGCCACGATGTTGGCGTAGACCTCGTCACCGAGTGAGCCCTCGGCATCGGGCGGCATGAGGGTTGTCATCTCCAACAGACCGTCCACCGGCTCGTCGCCCCAGAAGCTCAGGAAGTTGGGCCCGGCGAGCTGCGGCGCCTCGAAGGAGCCGGCCATCGTCGAGAGGTGACACCCCGCGCAGTGCTCCTCGTAGGCCGCCGCCCCCGCCGCGGCCTGCTCGGCGGTGTATGTGACTGCCCGTTGAGAGGCCGCAGGCGCAGGGATGATCCATGCGGTGAGGAGGACGGTGGCGGCGAGAGCCTGGGAGCGGGACTTCATCGGGTAACCCTCCGGTGCGATCAGTTGCGACGTGGGAAATAGGGGGCCTGGGAGCCCGGGGCGCGAGAGGCCCCGCCCATCGGCGTGCGCTAGGGCCACAGGCGAGAACTGCCTCCTCATGTTCTGGCACCCTTCCTGCATTACTGAGTGAGCACGTTTCAACGCAACGCCACCAAGGAGCTCGAAGCATGTTCACGACCACACTGAACTCGAAGGGACTCAGCCTCTTGGCTGTGCTGAGCCTGGCGGGCGCATCAACGGCCTGCTCAACGGTGAGCCCGGACGAGATGGACACCGGTCTCCAAGCGCTCCGCGCTGAGATGATGCAGGAGATGCAGGCCGGCGACGCCTCGGTTTCTGACCAGCTTGGCGGTCGCATCGCCGCCGTCGAGCGCCGCATGGCAGCCATGGAGTCCGACCTCCAGCAGATGGAGCAAGACTTCGAGGTGTCGATCGCACGGCTCGAGGACCAGCTGCGCTTCAACGTCCCCGTGTACTTCGCCTTCGACGACGCAACGGTCGAGGCCGAAGACGAGGCCGTCCTGAACCGCTTCGGATCCGTTGCTCGCGAGTACTATCCCGATGCCCTCATCACCGTCGAAGGCTTCACGGACCCATCGGGCAGCGCGGACTACAACCTTCAGCTCGGACAGCGGCGCGCCGCTGCAGTAGCCGCCTACCTCCTCGGATCCTCGGAGTTGAGCGACGAGCGCGTCCGCGCCGTCAGCTACGGTGAGGACACTCGGCGCCTCGTGATGCCCCAGGGCTGGGGCCCCGGAGCCCCGGGTTGGGAGAACCGGCGAGTCGTCCTGGTCATCGACCACGACGGTGAGCCCCCAGTACTGCGGGCACCGATCAGCTAGGGTCCAGCCGAGCTCCGTGAGGTCCGTGCCGCCCAGCCACTCTCGGGCGGCACGGACCCAGAGTTTCGTCTAAGCGGTCGCGGCGGCCTTTCGGCGCGCGCCGGCTTCGCTCATCCTTCGCCGTCCCGTCGATCGATGCCGGAGCAGCTCTTGGCCCACGTCCCCCCGTTCACCCCGGACCCCCGGCTCTTTCCGTTCCAGTCGCGGTGGTTCGAGAGCGGGGTGGGGCCCGTGCACTACATCGACGAGGGAGGAGGGGACCCGATCCTCTTCCTACACGGGAATCCCACCTGGAGCTTCCTCTACCGGGGCATCGTCATTCGGCTGAAGCCGAAGTTTCGCTGCATCGCCCTGGACTATCCGGGCTTCGGCCTGTCGGTCCGGCCCGACGGCTACGGGTATACGCCGAGTGAGCACGCATCAGTCGTCCGCGACCTCGTGCGGCACCTCGATCTCGAAGGGCTCACCATCATGGGTCAGGATTGGGGAGGCCCGATCGGTCTGCGGGTCGCCGTGGACGAGGTGGACAGACTGCGCTCACTCGTCATGGGCAACACCTGGTACTGGCCGCTCGACGACTGGCAGGCGAAGGCATTCTCGTACGTCCTGTCGATGGCGCCCATGCAGTCTCAGATCGTGAACAAGAACTTCTTCGTCGAGCGGATCATGCCGATCGGGGTGAAACACACCCTCGCCGATGAAGTCATGGAGCATTACCGCGAGGCGCTCCCCACGCCCAGCAGTCGAGTCGGCGCGGCCGAGTTTCCCCGGCAGCTGATGGAGGCATCGGCATGGCTCGGCGATCTCGAGGACGCGGTGCGGGAGAGGCTCAGCAACGTCCCCCTACTCCTCACCTGGGGAGTCCATGACATCGCCTTCGGGAAGCAGTATCTCGAGCGGTTTCGGGAGGACTTTCACATGGCCACGGTGCGACGCTTGGACGCCAAGCATTACATCCAGGAAGACGCCCCGGGCGAGATCGCTGCGGCGATCTCCTCGTTCCTCGAGGCGGGTCAGTCCAAGCGGAGCTCGGCGACGTGACGTACCTGGTCATCGGGATTGGCGGGGCGTTCGGCGCCGTGTCCCGCTACGTCGCCAGTGGCTGGGTGCAGACGGTCACGGGCGCCTTCTTCCCGTGGGGTACCATGGCCGTGAACGTCGCGGGTTCGCTCGTGCTGGGCTTCGTCATGGTTTGGCTCCAATCGACCACCTCGTCCGCGGAGCTCCGCGACCTGATCACCATTGGGTTCCTGGGTTCGTTTACCACGTTCAGCACGTTCAGCTACGAGACCGTCGCCATGCTGCGTGATGGGGAATGGTGGCGTGCGGGCGGCTACACCGCCGGATCCGTCGTACTCGGCCTGCTGGCGGTCACGCTGGGCGCGTTTCTCGCCGCTGCCGTCTCTCAAGCCAGGAGCTGACATGCCGCACGGCTTCAAGGGCGAACGCACCCTCATGCGAATCTTCCTCGGTGAGGGCGACCGCTGCGAGTCCGGTCCTCACAAGGGGAAGCCCCTCTACGAAGCCATCCTCCTCACACTCCGGGAGGAGGGCTGCGCGGGGGCGACCGTCGTGCGCGCCATTGCAGGGTTCGGCGCCAGCGCCAAGCTCCACACGGGCAAGGTCCTGCGCCTCTCGAACGACCTTCCCGTAATCGTCGAGGTCGTGGACGAAGAGGAGAACCTGCAGCGTATGCTACCTCAACTCGACGACATGATTGGGAGCGGCTTGATCACAATGGAGCGCGCTCGCGTCATCCTCTATAAGTCTTCGTAGCGCGCCGTCCGCACACCGTTAGTTATCCGCAATCCGTCGTGAAAGTTTCAGGGCCCGGATCCTCGGCCGTGGGATCACCGACGACGCCGGTGAACAAGAGCGTCCCCGACAGTCGCTCTCGGATGGCGAAGAAGAAGGGTCGGTCGGCCACGAACGAAGGTGGCGCCGACGTAACGCCAACGCCGACCCCAGTCACCGCGGCGGCCCGGGTGCCCCGCTCGTCGACCTCGATGAACGTCTTCTGGCGCACGAAGCTGATGCAGAGTTCATCGCCAATCGGGGACATCCGGGTGAAGTCTGCGCCAGGAGCGAACGCCACTTCCATTCCCATCGCCTTGAGGGCGTCGTTCAAGAAGCCGTCGTAGGTGAGTGTGAACTTGGGGAGCCCTACCTGCCCTAGCTCCCTCTCGGCCAGGCCGGACACCAGGGCTTGCCAGGCAGGGGCGTCGAGGCCCAGCAGGAAGTTCCGCACCGTCACCCCCAGCGTCGGCACTACGATCACCATCGAAAACGCCGCTCCGCCGTAGGGTAGCTCGACCGCGACATACTCCGAGGTACTCGCGAAAGGGACCTGTGCGTCTGAGCGTGACATCATGTCGACCGGCACCGAGGATCCGTCCTCTCGTGCGAATACGGCCCCGTATGTATCCTCTGGGTCGAACTGGACGGTCCAAGCAGCGTCCAGGTAGATCGCGTTGACGAGCAGCATGACCAGGCTCGGATCGAGGCTGTCCACGATAGAGTCGATCAGCCCGCCCGTGTTTTCCTGCACCCAATCGTTGATCGCGACCACCGTCGCTGGATCGCCGAAGTCACGGGACTCGGCGCGTGCGTCGAACGCAGCGGAGACGGCCTCGAAGAACGCCGCGTGGAAAGGCACGTTCTCGTTGGCCCATATCGCGTTGGCGATATCGAAGCGCACGGCCGGGTCGAGGTCGGTGAGCAGGTCGATGAGCTCACGGTAGGAGTCGTTGATCTGGTCCTGCGTAAGGGAGCCGAAGCCCAGCGCGGAGCGCATGGCGTCGAACGTGGTGGAGCTCGCTCCATTGAGCGTCATGCCGAGCGCCATCGACGCGCTGATCGGGGACAGAACCACATTGAGTCGGGGGTCCTCGCCTGAAACCCGCCCCATCAAGTCGAGCCCAAAGGCGTTCGAGGCGGAAATGACGCTTCGCTCGACGGCGCTGAGGTCGCGCGGCAGCTGCGTGATCGGCCCGGGGGACGGAGCTGATGCGTCCGAGCAGGCTGGTACACCCAGCAGGGCTGCGAGGAGCACGCAGCGGAGGGGAAGACGGGACGGCAATCGGACGCTCATGACCATGACAACGGTTCGGGTCCGGAAAACGTGACACGCATGGTCGCTGCAGGACTCGAACCTGCGACATCCACGATGTGAACGTGGCGCTCTACCAACTGAGCTAAGCGACCCAGACATCCCGATGCGCGAGGCCCGGACTCACGGCCCGGACCTCACGCCTCGCACAGTACCCCCACGGGGACTCGAACCCCGGTCTTCGCCGTGAGAGGGCGATATCCTAGGCCACTAGACGATGGGGGCGACGCCACCCTTCGTGGCGGAAGGGCTCAAATCTTAAAGATGGGCCTTCTCGAAGGTCAACCCCTCAACGGCCAGCCGCGGTGGCGTGTCGAAGATGACAGGTATCCCGTTCATAGACACGAGGTTGCGCCGATGGCCCGGGCCAAAGCACCCGAAAAGCTTAATGCGGAGTCCGTCAGGGGCTGGCTGCAACAGCGAGAGGGATGGAAGCGGCGTTCGAACACGCTGACCAAGGCGTTCGACTTCCCGTCCTTTCGGGACTCCATCGTGTTCGTGAACCGAGTGGCGACGCTGGCAGATCACTTCGATCATCACCCTGATATCGACGTCCGCTACTCGACGGTGACCATCACGCTGTCGACACACGACGCGGGCGGGATCACCGAGAAGGACCTGGCATTGGCCGAGCAGATCGACTTCGCAACATCCGCCAACTAGCCGCCTGGTTCCACTGCGGCCACCAAGACCTCCACCGCGAAATCGATCTGCTCGTCCGTGACCACCACCGCGGGCGTCAGTTCGACCACCTGGCCCGCCTCCCCGGCCGGCAGGACCAACAAGCCCCGCCGCAAAGCGATCGCGGCGACCCGCGCTGCCGCCCCGTGGGCAGGAGTAGTCGAGTCGTCCTCAACCAGCTCGATGCCGATGAGGAGACCCGCGCCACGAATGTCCCCCACACCAGGTGCATCTGAAAGGCGCCGCTTGAGCTGGCGCATGAGGCGCGCCCCCCTCTCGGCCACCCGCTCCCCGCGCGTCGCAGGATCTAGGGCCCTCAACGCCGCGATGGCGGCGGCGCATGCCACGGGGTGACCGAGGAACGTGCTCGTATGTACCGCCTCTCCTTCGCTCTCGGGCCAGGCGCTCATGATCGAGCGGCCGGCGAGACACGCCGAGAGCGGCAGCCCAGCCCCGAGGGCCTTCCCGATGCAGATGACGTCGGGCCTCAACCCTACCAACTCCGACGCGAACATCGGGCCGCACCGACCCATTCCGGTAAAGACTTCGTCCGCGACGACCAGGACGTTCGCATCGGCCGCGAGGTCGGACAGGGCCTCCATGAATCCATCGGGCGGGATGCGCACCCCCGCACGCCCCTGAATTGGCTCGACCAGTAGGGTGCCGACGGGGTCGCCGTTCGGCGCGCCCGACTTGAGTAGCTGGCCTACCCGGTCCAGACACTCCTCAGCCGAGGTGCCTCCGGCACGCCACGGTTCGGGGAAGGGCGCGAACGCCACCCCGGGGTAGAGCCGCTCCTCGAAGGACTTCCGAAAGAGCGCTCGCGACGTCGCCGCCAGCGATCCCAGGGTCAGACCGTGATATCCGCCTTCGAAGGCGACGATTCCCGGTCGGCCGGTCGCCAGAAGGGCAGTCTTGAGGGCGATCTCCACAGCTTCGGAGCCCGTCGAGGCCAACACGCCGACTGATTCGTTCCAAGGGCACAGTGCCGTCAGGCGCTCCAATAGATCGACTTTCAGGCTCGGCGGATGCACGTCGCCCATCCCGTGCATGAGCCGGCCGGCCTGCTCGCACAAAGCGGCCACGACCGGCGGGCTGGAATGGCCGAGCAGGGCAACGCCGAACCCCCCGGTGAAGTCCAGGTACACGTTCCCGTCGGCGTCCCGGACGTTGGTTCCCACTGCTTCTTCCCAGAAGACGGGCCAGTCATCCGCCAAGAAGGTGACGTTCCGGGACTCCACCGAGCGCAGTCTCTCGGCGAGTGCTCGCGAGGCGGGCCCCGGCGGACGGATGCCGACCCGGGGGAGCAGTGACCCCAGTTCGTCTTCGGGACTCACTGCCACAGACTCACTCGGAAAGCGGCGTGTCCGCCTGCATCCCCATTGCGTGGTAGCCCTTGTCTACGTGCAGCGTCTCGCCGGTGATGCCGGATGCGAGTGGAGAGCACAGAAAGGCCGCCACAGTACCGACCTCGTCCGCCGTGATCGCCTCCGGCAGTGGCGAGTTCTGCACGTAGTAGTCGACCATCCGCTCTATGGTACCGATGGCCTTGGCCGCTCGGCTCGCCAAAGGACCTGCGCTGATCGTGTTCACGCGAATCCCGTACTTGCGACCCGCCTCCCAGGCCAGCGTCCGCGTGTCGCTCTCGAGGGCCGATTTCGCGGAGCTCATGCCTCCGCCGTAGCCGGGTACGACCCGCTCCGCGGCAAGATAGGAAAGCGATACGAGTGATCCTCCAGGGCGGACCAAAGGAGCGAACCGCTGCAGGAGGCTCACCATCGAGTACGCGCTCGCGCTGATGGCCGCAAGATATCCGCTCCTACTCGTATCCAACAGATCGTTTTGCACTTCGGGCCCGTTCGCGAGAGAGTGAACAATGATGTCCAGGCAAGACTCACCGAAGTCGGTGCGCAGCTGATCGGCCACTTCCTGAATCGTGTAGCCGGTGAGTTCGACATATCGCTTGTCCGAGCTGATGTCCTCAGGGACGTCTTCGGGCAGGTCGAACACCGCATCGAGCGGATAGATCTTCTCGAGTTCGATCGTGCCCCCGCCGGGTAGCGACATGTCGAGCTTCCCGCGCTCGAGGCTCTTCGTAAAAATCCTCAGCGTGGGTGGCCAGGTGCCGACGCAGACGGTCGCTCCCGCCTGGGCGAGTGCCCGGACGATCGCCCATCCGTACCCCCGGTCGTCGGCTACGCCCGCCACGAAGGCGCGCTTGCCCGTCAGATCGATCGACAGCATGTCTTGAGCACTCCTGTTGTGTGACCCGCGGAAAACTACGAGATCGGCTAACGAAGGAGGAAGATTCCCGCTGCAGCGTATGCGGCCACCAAGATCGCCCCTTCCCAGCGTCGGATGCGCCATCCGCTTCGCAGCACGGGAAAGAGGAGAAGCGAGACGAGCAGGAGCACCGGCAGCTCTTCGGTTAGCAGCGCGGGACGGATGGGGATCGTCTCGACCAACGAGGCCACGCCCAAGATCCCGGCAACGTTGAAGATGTTCGAGCCAATCACGTTTCCAACCGCAATGTCCGACTCTCGTCGCGCCGCCGCGACGAGGGACGTCGCCAGCTCGGGAAGCGACGTGCCCACGGCAACCACGGTGAGCCCGATGACGACCTGGGAAATTCCCAGTGCCGCGGCGACCTGCACCGCGCCTTCGACGATACAATAACCGCCCAGGACGAGCCCTGCGGATCCCACCACCACAAGGCCCACGTCGGACAGATGAAGGTGACTCTGGTCGTCCCCCGCCGCCTTGATGAAGTCTTCGTACTCGCCCACCACGCTTGGGGTCTCACTCCCGACGGACTGGAACACGAAGATCAGGTACCCGAGCAGGGAAAGGAGCAAGATGAAGCCGTCACTGCCTGTGAGCTCCAGGTCCCAAACGAGGGGGTATAGCAACAAGGTGATGCCGAACATGATGGGCATCTCGCGCCACACGACGCGTGACTGCACATCGAGGGGACGGACGATGCTGGTGAGGCCGAGTATCAATCCGATGTTGGCGAGGTTCGAGCCCATCACGTTGCCGATAGCCAGATCAGGGTTGCCGCCCCATGCCGCCACGGTGCCGACGACGAGTTCCGGCGCAGAGGTCCCGAATGAGACGACCGTCAGGCCCACTACCATGGGGCTCACGCCGAGCGATCCGGCCAGTCGAGCGGAACCCCGCACCAACCACTCGGCCCCGAAGTAGAGGACGCCGATGCCGAAGACCAGGAGCAAGACGTCGAGCGTCAGCCCGGCCACGTCAGTTCCTCACGACGAGCGCCGGCCGAGCCATGCCCTGAACTCGGAGAGCGGCCGCGTGTTCAAGACATCCGATGCTTCCAGCCAACCCCGGCGGGCCTGGTCCACCCCGAACCGCATATCCATAAGCCCTGCCGGTGAGTGCGCATCGGTGCTGATCACGACCGGGACGCCGAGATCCTTCGCGCGGTGCACGTGCACTTCGTTCAAGTCGAGCCGCCTCGGGTTGGCATTGAGCTCCACGGCTACGGAGTGTTCCGCCGCTGCCTCGAGCACGGCCTCGACGTCGAGCTCGAAGGGTTCTCGTCGGTTGATCCTCCGACCGGTGGGGTGAGCCAATATATCGACCGAGGGATGCGCCATCGCGCGTAGCACCCTGTCGGTCATGGTCTTCCGGTCCTGATCCATGAGCGAGTGCACCGAGATTACGACCAGGTCCAAAACGTCGAGAATGTCGTCCGGCAGATCGAGCTCGCCGTGCTTGAGGATATCCACCTCGGCGCTCGTGAGGATCTCGATCTCCGGGACCAACTTTCGCACCTCGGCGACCTCTTCCCACTGGGCACGCGCCCGCTCGGGTGTGAGCCCTTGCACCATCGCCATCGCCTGGCTGTGGTCCGTCACGGCAAGGTACTCGTAGCCGAGTCCAGCGCAGGCGCGGGCCATCTCCTCGATGGACGTATTCCCGTCGCTCCACGTCGAGTGCATCTGCAGGTCACCCCTGATGTCGCCCAGCTCCACGAGACGAGGGAGGGTGCCCTCGCGGCTTGCCTCGATCTCGCCTCGACTCTCGCGCAGAACAGGCGGCACCCAACGCATGCCCAACGACTCGTAGACGCCCTCCTCGGTCTCGCCTGCGAGACGTTCGCCCTCATCCTTGCCGAGCGTCTCCGGATCGACGCCCTCGGGCACACGAAAGACTCCCCATTCGTTCACACGTAGGCGCTCCCGTACCGCGCGGGTTCGGATGGCCACGTTGTGATCCTTGGAGCCGGTGAAGTACACGAGCGCAGCACCGAACGACGCGGGCGGTACGACCCTCAGATCCACCTGCAGGCCCGAGTGGAGCACGATGCTCCCCTTCGTGGGCCCGGCTGATTCGGCTCGCGCCGCGCCCTCGAACGCCACGAAATGCTCGGTGACAGGAGTCCCGTCGCCTCTGCATTGCACCAGGATGTCGACGTCCCCGATCGTCTCTTTCCTTCGCCGCAGACTCCCCGCGACCTCGACCCGTTCGGCTCCGGGCGCATCGGCGACATGCGAGAGCAAGCCCGCGATCAACTTCTCCACTTCGTCGATGCGAAAGCGGCCTGTGTGTTGGCGATGCTCCGCGATCGCGACCCGGATCTTCTCCGCGCTCCGCACGCCGAAGCCCTCCAGCCCCTCGACCTTCTTCGCCTCCAACGCGTCGTCGAGGTCCTGGACCGTACGCACGCCCAGCTCATCGAAGAGCCTCTTCGCCTTCTTCGGACCCACCCCGTCCAGCGCCATCAACTCGGCAAGCGTTCGAGGAATTTCGGCCTCCACTTCCTCGAGGCGCCCGATGGTTCCGGTCCCGAGCAGCTCGACTATATGAGAGGCCACGTTCTTGCCGACGCCAGGCAGTGCCGTGAGGTCCTCGCCCGCTTCGACCATTGAGTGCAGCGGCTTGCTGAGCCCGTTCACCGTATTCACTGCGGTTCGGTAGGCCCGAATCCGGAACGGGTTGGCCCCCTGAATCTCGAGGAGGTCCGCCAGGAGCGTCAGCGTGCGGGCGATGTCGAGGTTCTCCATCAGCCCTCCAGAAGATCGCCGCCATGCTCGCGAAGGCGCTCGACGAACCGATCGAAGTCGAGCACCTCGACGCCAAGTTTCTCCGCCTTCGCCAGCTTCGACCCGGCGCCCTCACCCGCTACGACGAACGTAGTCTTTTTGGAGACGGAGGCCGTGGTCGTGCCTCCGAGCCGCCGCCAGGCGCTCTCGGCCACGACGCGCGCCACTGGAAGCGTCCCCGTGAAGACGGCGGCTCCCAGCTCCGGCAACTTGGGCGGCGCGGGGTCCGTCTCGAGAGGCTCGATGCCGTGTGCCAGCAAGGCGTCGAGGGCCCGGGCGTTCCGCTCATCGGCGAAGAACCCGGTGATCGCCTCGCTCATGCGCGGGCCGATCCCAGGTACGGTCTCGAACTCCTCTCGGGTCGTCGAGCGTATTCGTTCGAGGGACCCGAAATGCCGCGCGAGGTCGCGAGCCACCGTGACGCCCACCTCGGGGATCCCGAGGGCGATGAGGAAGCGACCCAGCTCAGGGGTCTTCTTGGCGCGGATCGCATCCACCAACGCGGTGGCCGACTTTTCCGCGAAGCCCTCGAGCTCCATGAGCTGCTGGGGCTCCACTTCGAACAGCCCGGCGAGCCCGCGGACCAGCCCCCTGTCGACGAGAAGGTTGGCGGTCTCCTCGCCAAGGCCCTCGATGTCCAGGGCGCTGCGGGCGCCGAAATGCACGATGCGCCCCTTCAGTTGGGCAGGGCAGCCGAACCGGTTCGGACAGACCGTTCTGGGGCCCTCTTCCACGACCGGCGTTCCGCAGGCCGGGCACTCGCCGGGCATCTCGAAGGGCGGCGGCCGGTCGTCGCCGGGCTCCACGACCTCGACGACCTGGGGAATCACGTCCCCCGCGCGCTGGATGCGGACCATGTCCCCCTCTCGGAGGTCTTTTCTCTTGAGCTCCTCTCGGTTGTGCAGTGTGGCCCGAGACACCCTGACCCCCCCGACCACGACGGGCCGCAAGAGCGCTACGGGTGTCAGCACCCCGGTCCGTCCCACCTGGACATCGATCTTCTCGATGAGCGTCACTTCTTGGCGAGGCGGAAACTTGTAGGCCAGCGCCCAACGCGGGTGATGCGACGTCGATCCCATGGCGGCCCGGGCAGCCAGGTCGTCGAGCTTGATGACGACGCCGTCGATTTCGTAGTCGAGGCCGTCGCGGGCATCACTGAAGGTGCGATGGTACTCCAGGATCTCCTCGCCCGAGGCGACTATCTGCGCCCGCTCGGGCACTTTCAGCCCCCACTCACGAATCGCCTGGACGCCCGCACTGTCGGCGGGGAAGGTCGCGCCCTCTACTGCCAGGATGTCGTAGACGATCACGTCGAGCTTCCTCGAAGCGGTGATCGCTGAATCAAGCTGCCTGACGGCACCAGCCGCCGAGTTGCGAGGCGAGGCGTAAGGCTCCGCTCCCGCCTCTACCAGGCCCGCGTTGAAGTCCTGGAAGTCCGAGATGTACATGATGACCTCGCCCCGCAGAGCAAGAGAGGTCGGGGCTGGACGATGCTCGGTGCGGAGACGCAGCGGCACCGTCGGGATCGTGCGCACGTTGGCAGTCACGTCCTCGCCGGCGAGCCCGTTTCCCCTCGTGACGGCCCGAACGAGCACGCCCCGCTCGTATACGAGCTCGATCGACGCGCCGTCGAGCTTGGGCTCGAGGATGTACACGGGCGCCATGCCACGGCCCAAAGCCTTCTGCACCCGGTCATGGAACCGCAGGACCTCTTCCTCGTCCTGGGTGGAGTCCAACGAGAGCATGGGCGCCACGTGCTCGACTGTTGAGAGCTTGTCCAGTGGCTCGCTGCCGACGCGTTGCGTTGGCGACTCCGGGCCGACGAGCTCGGGGAAGTCGCGCTCCACTGCCTGAAGGCGTCGGAAGAGCTCGTCGTACTCGGGGTCCGAGACCTCCGGCCGCGCCTCTATATGATAGAGGTAGGAGTGCCGGTTCAGCTCGGCGCACAGCTCCTGGTGCTGCTTCCGCACCGCCTTGGAGGCGCGGGCGCGCGTAGACCGGGAAGGATCGGGGGGCGTCAAAGGCTCCGTACTCGGGAAGGAGGGGATCGCAATATGGACAAGATTCCCGCTGCCGGCATGCCGCGGAGGCTAGGGCCGGAGCCAATGCCCCCTTGAGCGGGACACAGAGCCCCCACACCCTTCCACATCCGTCGTTCCGACGGGTCGCGCAGCCGCCGAAGAGGAACGCATAGTGGATCTCGCGTCGCTAAGAGCCGACACGCCCGGTTGCGAACATCGGATCCACCTGAACAACGCGGGCGCCTCGCTCATGCCGCGCCCCGTCGTGCAGGCGCTCATGGGCCACTTCGAGCGAGAGATCGAGATCGGCGGTTACGAAGCCGAAGCCGAGGCCAGGGATCGCATCGAATCATCGCGGGCGGCGCTTGGCACTCTGCTGGGCGCGACGGCCGAACAGGTCGCGTTCATGCCGCACGCCACCGCGGCGTTCGCGGCAGCCCTTTCCTCGGTCAAGCTCGACCCGGGCGACGTCATCGCCACCACGCGCGCGGACTACGTGTCCAACCAGATCGCCTATCTCTCGCTGCAGCACCGCTACGGCGTGGAAGTCGTGCGGGCCGAGGACGCCCCGGAGGGCGGGGTGGACCTCCACTCCATGGAGGCCATCATCCATCGAAGGCGTCCGAAGCTGGTGGCCGTGACGCACGCACCGAGCAACTCGGGACTGATTCAGGACGTATCGAGCGTCGGCGCGATGTGTCGAGCGCGAGACATACTGTACCTGGTGGACGGGTGCCAGTCCGTCGGGCAGATGCCTATCGACGCCGAACAGATCGGCTGCGACTTCCTGTCAGGGACGGCGCGGAAGTACATGCGGGGACCCAGGGGCGTGGGCTTTCTGTACGTGTCGGACCGTATTCTGGCCTCCGATCTCGAGCCGCTCTTCCTGGACATGCGTGGCGCCGACTGGATCGCCGAGGATCTATACCAGCCGGCGCCCGATGCACGTCGCTTCGAGTCCTGGGAGTTCGCCTGGGGCTTGGTGCTAGGGATGGGCGCAGCAGCTTCATACGCGACCGACATCGGCCTGGCGTCGATTCGTGATCGGGCGCGCACCCTCGCAACCATGCTTCGCACCGGGTTGGCCGAGATCGGGGGCGTCACGGTGCTGGACCGGGGCGGCGAGCTCGGCGCCACGGTTACGGTGTCCGCCATTGGTTGGCAGACGGCCGCCCTGGGCCAAGCGCTCCGGGAGAGAGGGATCAACACGTCGTCTCAGACCGCCATCGACGCCGTCATCGACTACGGAGAGAAGGGGGTCGATGGCGCACTGCGCATCTCCCCGCACTACTACAACTCGGAGGCCGAGGTGGACGAGGTGATCGACGCACTGCGCGACATCCTGCGAACGTGAAGAAACCATCCGCCGCTCCCGTATAAGCTCGAGAGCACCGTCGGCGCTTCTGTCGTCCGCGACAGGTGGCTCTGAAAGGACAACGATTGCAGCCGGACTTGGAGCGACAACTGATTCGGAAGTGCAAGGCAGGGGATGCCCGCTTCTACGAGCCCTTGGTGCGGGCCTACGAGCCGGCGGGCCTCCGGCTGGCCGTAGCAATGATGGGAAACAACGAAGACGCCGAGGACGCGCTGCAAGAAGCGTTCATCAAGACATTCGACACCCTGCATCGGTTCGACCTGCAAAAGCCGTTCGGCCCCTGGTTCTTCCAGATTCTGCGGAACCAATGCCGTGACTTGCTGCGCAGCCGAAAGGCGAAGTTCAAAGTGGAAGCACTAGACGAAAAGCTCGACCACAGGCCTGCCGATCGAGAGCGCGGCCCGGAGCGCTCCCACGAGCGCAGCGCAGCCCGCGAGATGCTGTGGCAAGGCCTGGAGCGCATCGGCACGGAGCACCGAGAGATTCTCGTTCTCAAGGAGCTGGAAGGGTTTCGTTACACCGAGATCGCTCAGATCCTCGAGATTCCGGAAGGAACCGTCGCCAGCCGGCTGTACCACGCCCGGCATGCACTGCGCGACGCGCTCGTCGAGATGAACCCGGAGTTTCCCCAGTGATGCCCCCGGTCTCGTCCGACGACCTCATGCGGTACCTCGACGGCGAGATGGCGCCCGAGGAGCGCGCGAAGGTAGACGCCGAGTTGGCCGCCTCGACCGAGCTGCGACGCGAGCTCGCGATCTTCCGGGCACTCAAGTCCGACTTCCAGCAGCTGAGCTTCCACCCCGCCCAGTACCGAGAGTCGGTGTGGGACCGGGTGAACCAACGAGTCACGCGCCCGATCGGGTGGATCCTCTTGGCTATGGGCGCGACCGCCTGGACGAGTTATGGCGCCTACGTCTTGGCAACTGCGCCTACTAATCCTTGGGAGAAGCTCGCGACCGGCGCCATCGCCATCGGGATTCTGACTTTGCTGGCCTCGGTCATTTGGGAGCGTTACCGAGAGTGGCAGAACGACCCGTATCGGGACGTCCACCGATGATCGTGGTCACCTCGCCGGACGTCTTCGGCAGTCGCATCACGGAAACGCTGGGGTTGGTCAGGGGGAGTTCGGTCCGCGCGAGGCACCTAGGGAGCGACATCGCCGCCCACCTGCGCAACATCGCCGGCGGTGAGGTGAAGGAATACACGAAAATGCTTGCTGAGGCTCGAGAACAGGCGATCGACCGCATGATCGAGGAAGCGCAGGCGCTCGGTGCCGACGCCGTCGTCGTGGTGCGCTTCCAGACCTCCGAGGTGATGCAAGGAGCGGCCGAAATGCTGTGCTACGGCACCGCGGTCAAGTTGGAAGCGCTCGACTAATTGCTTGCAGTTGCGGTGTCCGGCCGGGCATCTTCGCTGGCAGTTCGGTTCGGCACGGCTCGCCACGGGCCAGTGAAACCGACGGACCCTCTGCGAGAACGCGTCCTCGTCGGGAAAGAAATTGGCGGTATTGGCGATTCTTCAGGCGGATACACGGGTGGCGGCGCGGCTGTCGGGAGCCTTGAGCGCCGACCACACGGTCGTCGTGTGCCCGACATGGAACGAGCTGGGCCGACTCCTGACTCGCGAATCGTGCGACGGATGCCTGGTCGATGCGGAGCACCCGAGCCGCGACGCGGCGACTCGAGAGATCGCGGGTCTGCGTGACCGCTTCCCCGGGCTGGCGATCATAGCCTGCATCGAAGTCCAGCACGGCCAGGGATACTTCGACCTCGGCGAGATCGGTGTCGACGGAATATTGCCTTCGGGTTCGCTCCAGCACGCCAGAGTTCGGTCCATCATCGACGACGCGCTCGCTACCGCACGCGCCGCTCGGATCGCGCGTGTCCTGAGGGGCCGCTACGCCGCGCCCGGGCCAGATGCCATCGAGTGGGCCGTCGAGAACGCCGGCAACGACACGAGCGTAGAGAAGCTGGCGGCCGCGCTGGGACACACGCCCCGGACCCTGCGGCAGGCCCTCGAGGAAGCTGGTTTCCCGGGACCCACGCGCGTGCTCCTCTGGGGCCGGCTCCTGCTGGCGGGCGCGCGGCTCAGTCGCGACGGTCGGACGGTGGAAGAGGTCGCGTTCTCGCTCGGGTACTCCACTGCTACGTCCTTGGCGCGAGCAATGAAGCGGCAGACGGGGCTCACCCCGCGCGAAGTCTCGGCCGACGGTGGAATGGACCGCGTCCGCGACGTCCTGTTCACGGAACGCGACGAGCGCGGACGGCCGCGAAAGCACCTCGGCAGGCTCGCCTCGATCGCGCTGGGGGCCGTCATCGCCTCCGGCTGTGCGACGTTCGGTGTCGGTGGACCCCGCGTTGACCGCGGCGCGATCGATGCGGTGCTCGAGGCATCGCCCATGGACAGGGCCCACTTCGGTCTGCTCGCGGCGGACGCACGCTCCGGTCGGACTCTCTACGCCAGAAACAGTCAGCAATGGTTCGTGCCGGCGTCGAATCAGAAGATCTTGGTGACTGCGGCGGCGTGGTCCCTTCTGGGCCCGGACTACCGCTTTCGCACCGAGGTATGGGCCACCGGGCCGTTCGACTCGAGTCACCTCGATGGCGACCTCGTGCTGATCGGCTCAGGAGATCCCTCGCTGTCGGCGCGGTACTGGGACAACGACACCGCGGCCCTGGCTGCGCTCGCCGACAGCCTGCGCGCGCGTGGGCCCGGACATGTGACGGGATCGCTGATCGTCGACGTTGCGGCGTGGGACTCTGCGACTGTCGCGCCGACTCGCGAGGTCGAGGACCTGGCTTACGCGTACGGGTCGACCGGGGGTGCGTTCGCCATCGCCGAAGGGGAGCTGGAAGTCATCGCGGTGTCGGGACCCTCGGTCGGTTCGCCGGCTGCGGTCAGTTGGTCGCCCGTAGGCACGGCGGGGTATGTGCAGTCGGCCGTGACGACGACCGTGTCAGACAGCAGCACCCGAGTCACGGCCAGGTACCTCCCAGAGACGAAGCGACTCGTCCTGGAGGGCCACGTAGCGCTCGGAGCTACCGACACACTCGCCTTCGCCCAGCGCGACCCTGTCCGCCAGGCGGGAGCGGCCTTCTCGAACGCGATCGAACGCGCGGGCGTCATCATCGAGGGTGGTTGGGAGGTGAAGTGGGGCGCAGGAGAGCCGATCGCACCCGGGTGCGAAGCGGGTAAGATGCGTGAATGTCCAGGAGCTCGCCTCGTGGCGGTGCTCGAGTCTCCTCCCCTCTCCGAACTGGTCGCTGGTGTCCTGGGACCGAGTCAGAACTGGATGGCGGAACAACTCACACTGACACTGGGCGCAGAGCGCGGTGAACGGGGCAGCTGGGAGGAGGGCGTCGCCGTGATCCAGCGCTTCCTGATGGAAGAGGTCGGCGTCGACAGCTTGGACGTCTCCGCGCGAGACGGCTCCGGCCTCTCCGCGTACAACTTGGTAACACCACGGGCGATCGTGCGGGTTCTGCGGTACATGGACGCTCGGGACGACGCGGCTTCGTATCGCTCGGCGATGGCCGAGCCGGGCGAGTTCGATTCGACCCTCGAGGAACGCCTCGCGGGCCTCGAGGGTCGAGTGTTCGCCAAGACCGGATCCATCTCGAACGTGAACTCTTTGTCAGGTTATCTCGTACGGGAGGACGGCACTGACGTGATCTTCTCGATCCTCTCCAACGGCTCCGGACTCCCGGCCGAGGAAATGCGTGACGCGATCGACAGCGTGGTCCGCGTGCTCGCGCGGTAGGCGCGGCACTCCATGAGCGATTTTCGGCTTCCCGAGCTGCCCTCCGACGAGGAGCTCGGCATCACCGACGAAGACCGCAAGGCGCTCGAGGAGGACGCTCCCGCCGACGGTCCGGAGCTCAGCGCCCAGGAGCTATTGGCGCTCCTTGGGGACGCGCCATCCGACGCGAAAACCCAGAAGAAGCCGGGCATGGGTTGGCGGGCGCGGCGTACGGCCCGGGGCGCGGCTGCGGCCAAGGAAGAGCCAAAGGGCGCGGGAACCGCGGGGACGCCTCCTCCGCGGAGGGTATCGGAAGGACCGCGGAGTCGCTGGAGGGGACCGGTCACGCTGGCGATCCTGATCGGACTGGCGGTGGTGGCAAGCACCAGGACCGGGATCCCCCGGCCGGTACCGGCCAACGCTCCGGACACGCAGTTCTCGTCCGCCCGCGCTATGGCGACGCTCATCGAGATCGCGCGGCAGCCGCATCCGACAGGATCTCCAGAGCACGCACGGGTCCGCGAGCTCCTCATGGATAGACTCCGCGCCCTCGGTATGGATCCCGAGGTCCAGGTCGCCTCGGCCATGGCGCAGACGACCGATTCCGCTCGCGCCGTCACCGTGCGAAACATTCTGGCCCGCATTCCGGGCACCGCCTCGACGGGCGCCGTGCTCATCACGGCGCACTACGACAGCCGGGAGCTTTCGCCGGGAGCCGCGGACGACGGCTCCGGACTGGTCACGATCCTCGAGGCGATCAGGGCGCTCCGGGCGGGGCCCCCGCTGAGCAATGACCTGATCGTCCTCTTTAGTGACGCCGAAGAGCCATGCCTCTGTGGTGCGCAGGCCTTCGTCGATCAGCATCCGTGGATCGACGACGTCTCGGTGGTGCTCTCGTTCGAGATGAGGGGCGCCGGCGGGCCCTCTATCATGTTCGAGACGAACGAGCAGAACGGTTGGATCGTGCGCGCACTGAAGGAGTTCGACACGCGCCCGTTCGCAAACTCGATGTCGTCCGAGGTCTATCGGCGCATGCCGAACGGCACCGACTTCACCGAATTCCGGGAGGCAGGCAAGCAGGGGCTGAACTTCGCGGCGATCGACCGAGCCCACGTCTACCACCAATCGACCGACCGACCCGACAACCTCTCCGAGGCCACGCTTCAGCATCATGGCCTGCGCGCGCTCGCCGGACTCCGCTATCTGGGTGCCGCCGACCTGCAGACAGTAGACGGCCCGGACGTGGTCTACTTCACGATGCCCGGGGCGGGCCTCGTGGTGTACCCGGGTTCGTGGGTCGTCCCCATTTCAGGCGCTCTTCTCGCACTCGCCCTTCTCGCGCTGATCACCGCACGGGTCCGTGGCGCTCGCGTGTCGGGCGTCGTGACCGGCCTCGGGCTCGCGCTTCTTGGCGCGACGGGCTCGTTCGGCTTCGCACTTTGGCTTCGTACGTGGATTCTCGGGTTCTACCCTGAAGCCGGCAGCCTGTCCGGGTCGATCCTGCACAGTGAGGGCTGGTGGGTACTGACCGCCGCGGCCGGCACGCTGTTCATCGTGACGGCACTCCATGGAATCGCTCGCCGGTGGCTCTCTTCAGCGGAACTGTCGCTCGGAGCGGTGATGGTACCTCTGGGGCTCGGGGTGTGGCTCAGCCTTGTTGCTCCACTCGCCGCCATGAACCTGCAATGGCCCGTCGCGGCAGCGCTCCTCGCCGGCACACTCGTCGCCCTGCTCGGCGCGAGAGCGTCGGGCGCAGTGGGTTGGCTCCTGACCGTGGCGCTCGCCACTCCCGTCCTCGCGCTCCTGGTCCCGCTCACGGAGCTGATCTGGTTGGCCATGACCATCCAGCTGATCGGTCCGCTCGCGGTCGTCATGGCCCTGACGCTCCACCTCTGTCTTCCCGCCTTGGACGCACTCCGCCACCCAAACTCTTGGTGGGCGCCCACAGCGGGCTTGGTCGCGGCTGCTGGTTTTTTCGGAATGGCCGTCCGGTCTGCCCAACCAAGTGCCGATCGACGCGCCCCGAGCACACTCATCTACGCGTACCAGCACGGTACCGGCAGCGCGTTCTGGGTCACGAACGCGGGGGCGGACTCCGTCCTGGATGCCGAGGCGATCGAATGGGCCGCGGCGGGCGCCGGGTCGTCGTTTTCGCGGACTCGTGACATGTCCGACTTCGGCTACCCGGCCGGGCCCATGCCCGTGACCGACGCACGTGTGGTGAGCGCTCCCCCTCCCCAGGTGACCATCTTGTCCGACTCCATCGAGGGGCCGGTCCGGAACGTATCGCTCTCGGTTCGCTCCATTCTGGGAGCCGAGTCGATCCGCTTCCGCCTCGATCCGCCGGGTCGTACGCGCCTGCTCTCCATCAACGGGATGGACATCGAAGAACCGGCTCGCCTGGAGTGGGCTGAACACATCGGCCAACCCGACAGTGCAGGCATCGTATTACAGCTGCGCATGGCGGCGACGGACCCGATCGGACTCTACATCGTCGAGCACTTGTTGAGACCACGTGAACTCCTCGGACCAGCCCCTTTCGAGCGTCCAGATGATCTGGCTCCCGATGTCAGCGCCATGAGCGACCGGGCTGTGTTCAGCTACTCGGTGGCTGCATATGTCGATCCCAGGCATGCGTTCATGCCAGGAGCGATTGCTTCGCCACCCGCGGCGCCCGCGCCTGAACCCTCCGAACCGCCGGCGGCGTCGAACGACTCCCTCCCGCCGCCAGCCGATTCTCTGCGCTGAGCCCTGCTCCTGCTTGCTGATCCGCGCAACGCCCCCGAATGTGCGATGCGAAGCAGGACCTCTTTACAAGGAGCGACTCCCATGGCTGCGAAGCGGCTGATCACGATGGGCCTCATGACCATTCTCTTTGGCGCAGGGTACGCGCTTGGGAACGCCGACGCACCGGACCTCGTCGCGAGTGCAGAGGCCAGCCCAATGCCGCTGGCGCAGGAGCGTCAGGTCTTCGAGCTGCGGACCTACACGGCGCCCGAGGGAAAGCTCGACGACCTTCTTGCACGGTTTCGCAACCACACCATGCGGATCTTCGAGAAGCACGGCATGACGAACGTCGGCTACTGGCTCCCTCAAGATCCCGAGCTTCGTCAGAACACCCTGGTCTACCTACTTGCGCACCCTTCGCGCGAAGCGGGCGAGCAGGCATGGCGTGACTTCGGCGCGGACCCGGAGTGGCAGCAGGTGTCGGAGGAGTCCCAGCGCGACGGTCGCATTGTGTCAGGCGTCGTCCGCTTGTGGCTCGACCCCACGGATTTCTCGCCCATGATGTAGGAGGCTCGGACCGTCAGGCGGTCAGAGCCACTGCTGAAAGAGCACCATTCCTACGGCCGAGAGGGTTGCGACGGTCGCGACCTGCGCCCGATCTCCGTGCTCATACGCCTCAGGGAGCAGCTCGACGAGCACCATGAAGACCATCGCCCCCGCGGCGAAGCCGAGACCATAGGGAAGGGCAGTCCGAAACGTCTCGACGAATAGGAAGGCCGGGACTGCCATGAGTGGCTGGGGGAGCGAAGAGAAGACGCTCCACCCCGCGCATCGCGCGACGGAGACCCCCTGCGGGCGCAACACGGCGGAGATCGCGACACCCTCGGGGACGTTGTGCAGCGCGATGGCAATCGTGATGACTGCCCCGAGCGTGACTCCGCCGCCGAACGACACACCGACAGCCACGCCCTCTGCGAACGAATGCACGGTCATGACGATGACCATGAGGAGCATCTTCTTCGCCCCTTCACCGGTGGCGGCACCGAATACCAGATCCTGACTGTCGTACTCACGAAGAAGAAGTTGAGTGACCAAGATGAACGCGACACCTAGGAGGGCGCCGATAAGCGTTTCGCCACGGCCGTAGACGGTGCCCTCAGCAACGAGGCCGAAGCTGGCCCCCAGCATGAGCCCGCCTGCGATCGCTGAGGAGTACGCGGTGACGCGCTCGGATATCTCCCGCACGAATGCGAAGGGGATCGCACCGAAGCCCGTCGCGACCGCGGTGAAGAGCGCATAGAGAAAGACGAGGAGCACCTCGTTCATGGCGCCACCCCCGCCAGAAACACGACCACACCCATGGCAAGGAGCGTCACTACGGCGATGCTCGTTTCGCCGGCCTGATGGTAGGACTCCGGCAACAACTCGACGAGCGATCGGTACATCAAGGCGCCGACCGCGAAGCCCGCGACCACCGGCAGGGCACCCGGGACGAACCCCAGGACGCCGAACGAAGCAACCGCCAACACGACCTGGCTCGCGTTGACGGCGACCGTCACCACCGCGGCGCGCGGGACGCTGAGTCCTCTGCGCGTCAGTACGGTGCTGAGGACCATCGCCTCAGGGATGTTATGGACGGCCAAGGTCGCGGCCATCGCGATGCCCAGTGGCATCGACACTGCCATCGCGACTCCGATCGCGACCCCTTCGTCCGCCGCGTGAAGCGCGTCCACGAGGATCGCTTTGTAGCCGTCCCCAGGACCCGAAGACTCCAGGCGATCCACGTCCAGCTCTCCGGTTCCCGCCGCGGCGTGGCTGGCCCGCACGAAGCCGACACCCAGGAGCGTACCCAGACCACCGGCGATCAACGCCCCCGAGAGTCCCTCTGTCAGGAGCACGTATGCGACGCCGATCATGAGCCCACACGCCAGCGCGTTGGCCCATCCGATCGCGGCCCGCGAGGGGGCGCGGCCGAACGCTTCAGGAGCGATTCCGAGCACCGCGGTTGCTGCGGCCAGGCTCGAGAAGAGCAGGACCTCGGAGTATGGCTCGAGCGTCATCACGCGCTCAATGTGCCATCCGCGTCGGAGAACGCGAAGTGGCTGGCGGACTGGGCGCTTACTTAGACTCCCCCAGGGCGGCGGTCGCCCGCCCCATGTACTCCCTCAGGCCTGGAGCCGTGGACATCCCGTGCTCCTGCATCACGTTCTCGGCTCCCTCCGACTGGTACATCGCCCCTAGTGAGGCCGCGATTCATCCAGACCTGCGTTCATCGCCTCGGTGTAGGCAGCGAAGAGTTCCTGCCACTCGTTCTGGACTGCGGCGATTCGTTCCGGTCCGATGGCCTGGCGTCGTTGCTCCAGCTGCTTCAGCTGCTCGGGTGTGTAGTACTTCTCGTAGTTCATGGTGGCCTCGATGGTTCGTTCCAGCTATGGCGAGACGCCAAGCCCTCACGTTACGTCAGGTGCAAGGCCGGCCAACAGGGAGGACCTCATACTTGTCCGTTGAGGTACCCCCCTCTACCGTCGGAAGCCGCCCTCCGCGCCGAAGTCGTCCCACCGCTCGAGATCCATGATTCGTAGACCGCCCGGCATCTTGATCCTCTCTGCGCTGATTCTGGCCGTGCTGACCCTTCCGGCCGAGCTGTCGGCCACGGCCCCAACGCCCATCGAGGCCTTCCAGCAGCGCCCCGGCGCCAGGGGGCGCGGTGCACCCGACTCCGACCGGGGGCCCGGCGGCCAGCCGCAGGCAGAAGGTGGCGGCCCAGAGTACTCAGACGTCATCACCGACGACGCAGTGACGAAGCGGGGTCTGTTCGACGTGCACGAGGTAGATGACGACCTCTTCTTCGAGATCCCAGTGAGCGAGCTCGGAAGAGAGATGGTGCTCATCAAGAGAACCGTCGAGTCGACGCTTCAGGACCCGGCATCGTTCTTCCCGGGCGGGCCACGGGTGATCGTGCAGTGGGAACGCGACGACGATCGCATCCTGCTACGGCAGAAGAGCTACAACCTCGTTGCCGACACGACCGCCGCCGTGTGGGGTGCCGTCGGAGGGTTCAGGCGTGGACCCATCTTGGCGACGTTCGACATCGAGGTGTTCGGACCGGACAGCTCTGCCGTGATCGACGCCTCCGATCTGTTCTTGTCGAGCATTCCCGAGTTCGACGCCATCGACGGCCTGCAGTCGAACAGAAGCTGGGTGGAGCATACGGCGGCCTTCGACGAGGCCGTCAACGTGCGGGTCGTCCAGAGTGGACGGGCTGCGCCCCCTGGTGGACGCGGTGGTGGTGGACGCGGCGCGGCGCTCTCTCAGACAGAAACAGTGCTGTACAGCATGGCTCGCCTGCCCGAAGAGCCGATGATGCCACGGTGGCATGACGAGCGCGTCGGCTTCAACTCGAGCCGTTCATGGGACTTCACGCGCCCGGACAACCGGCTCGAGCAGGTACGCATGATCCATCGGCACAGGCTAGAGAAGCTCGATCCCGGCGCAGAAGTCTCGGATCCGATCAAGCCGATCGTCTATTGGATCGACCCTGCCACGCCAGAGTGGCTTCAGCCCTGGATCGTGAAGGGCGTCAATGCCTGGCAGCCCGTCTTCGAGGGAGCCGGCTTCTCCAACGCCATCGAGGGACGCATCGCTCCAACAGCGGTCGAGGACCCCGACTTTTCTCTGTTCGACGTGCGCAACTCCGCGATCTACTGGCGGCCTTCCACGGTTGCCAACGCGACGGGCGGCCAGGTAGTGGATCCTCGGTCGGGGGAGATCCTGAAGGGCGAAGTCAACATGTATCACAACATCATGGAGCTGCAGAAAAACTGGTACTTCATTCAGGTCGGGCCGCTGGATACACGCGCGCAACAGCTTCCGATACCCGACTCGCTCATGGGCAGACTCGTGGAGTACGTGGTTACGCACGAGGTCGGACATGCGATCGGGTTTCCGCACAACTTCAAGGCCTCGTCCATGTATCCCGCGGATTCTCTGCGTAGCCTCCCGTTTCTACAGGCGATGGGTGGAAGCCACGTGGCCACGCTGATGGACTACTCCCGCTTCAACTACGTTGCCCAACCCGAAGACAGCATCCCCCCGGAATACCTGATCCCGAAGGTGGGACCGTACGACTTCTTCGCCGTGCATTGGGGGTACGCTCCGATTCAAGGGGCCGGCACACCCGATGAGGAGCGGCCGACGCTCGACGCGTGGGCACGCGAGCAGGACAAGTACCCCTGGCTACGTTTCACGACGGCTGATGCGCGCGGCTCGGATTTGGAAGCACTCACTGAAGCCGTCGGCGACGCAGATGCTGTGAAGTCGACGAGCTATGGGATGCTCAATCTCGAGCGCGTCATGGCAATGCTCCTCAGGGTCGCCGAGAAGCCAGGCGAGAGCTATGACCAGTTGGAAGCGCTCTACGGCGAAGCTGTGGCACAATGGGGTCGGTACATGGGCCACGTGACCGCCATCGTCGGCGGTGCGTACAGTCAGGAACGCTATGGCACCGGACCTCGCTTCGAGGCAGTGCCACGCGAGCGCCAACGGGAGGCCGTCACGTACCTCGGCGAGGCTGCCTTCCATGTGCCCCAAATGTTTCTCGACGCCCAAGTCCTGCGGAGAATCGAGCCGGACGGGGTCGTCGCCCGATTCAGAACGCAACAAGCGCGCGTCCTGGATGGACTGCTCAGTCAGTCGCGCCTCGAGAGACTCATCGAGTTCGAAGCGATGGCCAGTGGCCCATCCGTCGCGTACTCGCTCGCCGACCTCATGGACGACCTTCGCGTCGGGGTGTGGGGTGAGTTGAACGACCCGAGCGTTCAGGTGAATGCCTATCGCCGCAACGTGCAACGAGCGTTCCTCGACGCCGTCGACCGGCGCCTCAATCCTTCCGACGGGGACGGGGAGGAGGGGCCATGGGCGTCCGACATCCGAGCTGTGCTCAGGGCGGAGCTCTCGGAGCTATACCCTCTCGCCGAAGGAGCCGAAGATCGGGCAGCGGACGCGATGACGCGGATTCATCTCCGCGATGTTCGAGCCGAGATCGATCGCATCACCGACCCGAGCGCGGCGTCGCGATGAGCCTCGCCAAGCCTGATCGTGAAACGATCGAGCGATGGAACAGGATTCTGGAGCCCTACCTTGGCGCCGACACGCGTCGCAGCGTGACCCAGATCCTGACGTCGGTGATCCCGTTCGCCGTGCTCTGGTACCTGGCCTACCTGAGCTTGTCGGTCAGCTACTGGCTGACACTGTTGCTCGTGATTCCGACCTCCGGATTCTTGATCCGGATGTTCATCATCCAGCACGACTGCGGTCATGGTTCCTTCTTCAAGTCACGAACCGCTCGCGACTGGGTGGGCCGATGCATCGGCGTATTGCTGCTGACCCCCTACGACTACTGGAAGCGCACCCACGCGTATCACCACGCGCACTCCGGCGATCTGGATTTCCGAGGCTTCGGCGACGTGGACACCTACACCGTCGCCGAGTACCTGTCGTGGCCCAAGAGCAAACGGATCCGCTACCGGCTATACCGACATCCGCTGGTGCTCTTCGGAGTCGCGCCCTTCTATCAGTTCTTCATCAAACACCGCTTCCCGGCCGACATCCCCAGGCGATGGAAGACCGCGTGGCGCAGCGTATGGTGGACCAACCTCGCGATCGTGGGCGTGGTGGCGTTGATGTGGGCGACGATTGGCATCAAGAATTTCCTGCTCGTCCAGGTGCCGGTGACCATGCTCGCGTCGACGATCGGCGTGTGGATGTTTTACGTGCAGCACCAGTACGAAGACACGTATTGGCACTGGCACGAGAAGTGGGATTACTACGACGCTTCGCTCTACGGCAGCTCCTATCTCGTCTTACCGAAGGCGCTTCAGTGGCTGTCCGGCAACATCGGCGTGCATCACGTTCACCACATGAGCGCTCGCATACCGAACTACAAGCTGCAGCAGGTGCACGACGAGAACCCTGAGTTCCACGTGGTCGCCAAAGTTCGGTTCCGAGATACGCTGAAGCTGATCAACCTGGCGCTGTGGGATGAGGAGAACCGCCGGCTGATCCGCTTCCGTGACCTGAAGGCGCGTCGGGCGGCCTAGAAGGCCGGTGCGCGTCTCGCTCTTCGCCACCTGCCTCGGCGACCAGTTCTACGCTGACGCCTGCGCAGACACCGTCCGTCTCTTGCGCCACCTCGGTGCAGAAGTCGATGTGCCCAAGGGCCAGACGTGTTGCGGACAGCCTGCGTACAACGCGGGGAGGCGAGCGGACGCCGTGAGCATGGCCCGACAGACGGCCGACGTTCTGCGCGATACCGACTACGTAGTGCTCCCCTCAGGAAGTTGTGCTGGGATGATCCGCTGCTTCTACCCTGAGCTTCTCGGCGCCCAGGCCGAGGCGCTCGCGACCCGCACGTACGAGCTGTCACAGTTCGTAATGGACGTGTTGGGCGTCGATCATCTGGGCGATGGACTCGCGGGGAAGCGCGTAGCCTATCACCACAGCTGCCACGCGCTCCGGGAGATGGACATCAAGGACGCGCCGCTATCTCTCCTCGCCGGATGCGGGGCCGAGGTGTTGGAGTGGAAGGCCGCCGAGGAGTGTTGCGGCTTCGGCGGCCTCTTCAGCGCCAAGCTTCCGGAGGTGTCGGCTGCGATGGCCGACCGCAAGCTGGACACCCTGCCGGACGTCGACTTCGTGACCTCCACGGACGGCGGTTGTCTCCTCCAGCTGTCCGGGCGGGCGTCCAAGCGCCGGCTCGGCCCGCCGTTTCGCCACCTGGCGAGCGTCCTCTGGGAAGGGGTGCGCGGATGAGCAGCACCGACACGCCAGGTGGGTACCGCGAGCAATCGGCCCGTACGATCCGGGACGAGCCTCAGGTGCGCGACTCGGTGCTGGCTGGAACAGACCTGGCCAACGGTCACCGGAACCATGCCTACGCCGAGATCGATAGCGATCGCTGGCGGGACTGGGGCCGGGACGTAAAGACGCACACGCTCGCGCATCTCGATCGTTACCTCGAGGAGGCTGAGCGGAACCTGCTGGCGAACGGCGTCCGCGTGCATTGGGCGGAGAAGGCGGACGACGCGCTGACCATACTTCGGGGGATCGTCCGCGAGCACGGCGTGAAGTCCGTCGTGAAGGCAAAGAGCATGCTCAGCGAAGAGCTGGGCGTGAACGAGCACCTCGAGAAGCTGGCCGTGCACGTGCGAGAAACCGATCTCGGCGAGTACATCGTGCAGGTCTTGGGTCAGCCTCCGAGCCACATCGTCGGCCCGGCGATGCACCTGAGCCTGGACGACTGCCGGCGACTGTTCCACAAGCGGTTCGGTACGCCGCTGGACGGTGCGCCCGAGGTGCTGGTTGCTGCGGCTCGCGTGGCACTGCGTGAGGAGTTCCTGGCGGCAGACCTCGGAATATCCGGCGGCAACTTCCTGGTGGCCGAGACCGGCACCGTCGCCCTCATCGAGAACGAGGGCAACATCCGCCTCAGTACCTCTCTCCCACGTGTGCATGTCGCCTTCGTGGGCATCGAGAAGCTGATTCCGCGCTTCGAAGACCTCGCTGGCTTCATCCAGCTGACGGCGCGTGCCGCCACGGGCCAGCCGATCGGCAACTACGTCTCGTTTATCCAGGGCCCGCGGAAGAGCGATGAGGTGGACGGGCCGGAAGAGGTGCACGTCGTGCTCGTGGACAACGGCCGCACGAATCTCCTCGCCGATGATGCGGCCTGGGAGGCCCTCCGCTGTGTACGCTGCGGGGCATGTCTGAACATCTGCCCTGTCTACCGCCAAACGGGAGGCCACGCGTACGGCTTTACCTACTCCGGTCCGATCGGCGCCATCATCGCGCCCGGCATTCTCGGGCTCGAAGAGGCGATGCCGCTGCCGTACGCGTCGAGCCTGTGCGGTGCCTGTGCCGACGTCTGCCCAGTGCGCATTCCCATTCCGGAGCTGCTGGTGCACTGGCGGGAGCGGGCGGTTGAGGAAGGACTCACGCCTACGACAGAGCGACTCGGTTTGAAGGCCTTCACAGCCGCCGCCTCGCACCCCGTCCTTTTCAAGACTGGGGCTGCACTCATGCGTTCGACGCCCTGGAAGTCCGGAGGGCGGGCGCTTCCGATCCTGAGTGGGTGGATGCAGGAGCGTGACGCTCCGACGCCGAGTCCGCAGAGCTTCCAGGCCATGTGGAAGGACGGCATCGAGTGAGGGGGCGGGACCGGATCCTGGGCCGCGTCCGGGAAGCACTTGAGGGTCGGGAGCGGCCCGAGCACCCTGGGCACTTCGAGGGCTGGCGACCGGAAGCCGTTGAACGGACTCCGCTGGACCAGCTGACGTCGATGCTGGAGGCGGCGGGTGCCGAGGTCGTGCACCTCTCCGGCACGAACAGCGCCGGGGTCTGGCTGAGGAGGTTCGCGATGGACTTCGAGAGCGTCACGATCGGCGTGACGGTGCCCCATGTGCTGCGTCCAGCAATCAGTACGCGTGGGGCCCACGAAGCCGCCCTGGGCATCTCCATGGCACGCGCCGCGATCGCCGAGACGGGATCCCTCGTCATGAGTGCGCGCGACGGCCGCAAGAGCCAGCTACTGGCCCCCACGCACGTGGTCTTCGTGCGGGCGGAAGACGTACACGTGACGTTCCGAGACGCGCTTCTCGCGATACGGAGCGAGCTGCCGTCCGCAATCGGACTCCATTCAGGCCCCTCCAAGTCGGCTGACATCGCGCAGACCTTGGTGACGGGGGTGCACGGTCCGGGACGCCTCGTCTGTGTTGTGGTCGATGAGCCGGCGGCATCCGCGACGTGAACGTGGGCTGAAGGCAACGCTAGCGGGCTGGTCTTTTAACGCAGGACGCCCGTGAGCCCTCCAGTAGTCGTAGGCAAGGGGAGTCCGAGAAACGCTCCGCGACCAGTCATTGCTTTACGCGTCAGCGTTTTCTCGCCTTGAACTGTCTAGGGGTACGGCAACCCGTCGGCCCCGGAAACCGGATGGTGCGTGGGGAGTTGGAAGATGAACGTGATACGGAGCGGAATCATCGCTGTGGGCGCGCTAGCGGTCTTGGGCGCGGCGCAGGTCGCGGCTCAGGACATCGAGTCGATCATGAGGGCGCGCGAGCGCCTCGAACTTACAGAGAGCCAGCTCGAAGGCTTGGAGGTTATTCGTCGGGAGGCCGTTCAGGAGCGGACGACCGAACTGGCCCAGATGCAAGAGCTCAGGTCGCAGCTCGATGCGGGCCAGATTCAGCGCAGCGAGGTCATGGCGTTCATGGAAGACCGCCGTGAGGCACGTCAGGCGATCGCAGAACAGCGGCGTGAGCAGTTGGCGGCGGTGCTCGACGAGAGCCAGCTCGAAAGGGTGCAGGAGATGCGACGGCGTTCTGGTCGCATGGGCGTACGCCCTGGTGGCCGCCCGGGTACGGATGGACCCGGGTTCGCTCCTAGCGGGCGCGCGGGGGTACGTGGGTCTCAACGCCCTCTCCGCGGGCCACCGAGGGCATCCCTGAGAGACGCGCGCATACGCGGAGAGATCCCGCGGCAACTCCGATAGGTGATTCGCGAGTTCCGCTGATCTCACGCACCTAAGCGGGCTCGCCTAGAGCCCCGTCCGGCAAGAGTCGGGCGGGGCTCGATGCGCTTATGAGCCCTGCTCGCGCAGCCACCTTCTCAGGTCGCCCACGTCGTACTCGCCGTTCTGATTCCCGCGATCGTCGAGATACTGCATCTCCTCGACGGACAGCGAGTCGCCGGGATCGTCCAGGAAGGGACGTAGGAGCTCGCCCAACGGGACGGACCACGCGACCGGAGCAGAGAGGGAGATCACGACCGGCTCGGACGTGGCTCCGGAGGAGTCCCGTACCCACAGGAACAACTCGACGGGACCTGGATCAGATGTGGATCCAGTCACGACCAGCTCGTCGCCCGCTGCGGCGAGCGTCAGGCCCGAGGGCACCGTGCCCAGGGCCGTGAACGGCATCATTCCCCCGGCGATGCGGATGGACTCGAGAAACGGGACGACCTGAGCCACCTCGACCGAGCCAGACGGCGCAATCAGCTTCGGCACCGGGGAGGTGGAGATCACCAGCCGCGCGCTGCCCGCCTCCACTGCGACCTCGTGGATCGTCACCGAGCTGGGGGCGCCGTTGCTCAGGCGCAGCGGCGTGGCGGTCTCTGCGTGTAGTCGTCCCCGGAGCCCGCCCACGCCCCAAGCGTCCCCGGCTTCACCCCTGTTGCCGCCCTCGAAATAGGTCCGGCGCAACCCGTCGTTGCCGTCCTGCTCGAGCAAGGTCAGGTAGTAGGGATCGGAGCCGGAAGGATTCGGCGCCAGGCTGGCGTTGCCATCCTGCCGGTAGAAAACGACTCCGTCGGCTGGAAGCGACGCGTCGAAGCCCTCTCGAGCTCGGTACTCGGCAATCAGGAACTGCGTACCCGCGGCGTCGAGGGGGACCCGCAGGGCCACCCCAGTGGCCTGCACCGGCCCGAGTATGACTTCCTGATTCCACACCTCCCCTGGATCGAGGTACTCGGCCCAGCCCAGCTGCACCTTCGAATGCGCGGTCAGGTGCGTCGGGCCGAAGAGGTCAGGTGGCTGCTCGACCTGCCCACAGCCCCACGATCCCGCCGCCATCAGGGACCAGCACCCTAGTACCCACCGCCGCCCCCGAGCCCCTGCGGCCCGGTCGATCCAGTGGTAGTAGTCGGGCAGCCCCAGCGCGTGCCCGAACTCATGGGCGATGGTGCTGGCGTTCTGCACACCGATGCCTTCGCAGTCCGTGACGCCCTGCGTGATGTAGTCGTTGATACGAATCGTATCTCCGGCCACCCCGATGTCGTCCGTGGCATAAGCCGACCCGTTCCAGGCGGCGATTCGCCAACGGTGCGGCCAGATCGCGGGACCCCCGCACGAGGCCGCCACCTCGAGATACTCGAAGGTGATTACGTCCACATAGCCGTCGTCGTCCCCGCTGTTCGGGACGCCATCCGGGCCGTCGTTGTCATAGAGCGAGAAGTCGATCGCGGCGTCGAGAGAGTCCAGCGCCTCGGCGAAGTAGGGACCGACCATGGCGTCACCGCCGAGCCCGGCACTGGTGCCGACGACCTCGCCTAGCGCGTGGCTGGTCCGCACCCAGTCGAAGACCAATCCTCCGATGTCGAGCGCCCCCCGCGACATCTCGAGGTACGCCTCGGTGATCGTCCCGTGCTGCGAGGGCCCGTCGAAGAGCGCAGCCTGCACCATCTCTCGGGAGATGGAGGGGTCCGGTGAGTCGCTGAACAGGGCAAGCACCACCGGCATACTCACGGTGCCGACGACCCCCCCTGCGCTGGCGGGTCCAGCGCGGGCCAAGAGGGCCCTCGAGAACGTGTAAGCGGTCGGGTCTGCGGCGACTGTCTCGTAGTAGGCGGCGGGCAGGGGAATCCCGCGCATCGCGGACACCGCTTCGACGTCTTGGGCACCAACTGACGCAGCCGAGGAGACTGCCGCCGCCGCGAGCCCCAGGAGGGTGACCCACCTCGTGCGAGCCGTCACCGCCGGGGTCATTGGACAACCTCGACGCGATACCCTGCCAGGTCGGCCCGAAGCAAGTCGTCCGGTCCCGCTACCTCCCGTACCAGTGCGACCAGTGGCCGGCCTAGGTCTTCCACGTCCACGGCGACCGACATCGTGCCACCCTCACGGTTGATCAGGACGATCCGGGTCGTCTCGCCCGATGTGTCCGCGTACGCCTCGGTTTCGCCGACGGCGTTCACCTCGATGACTCCCTCCCCCAGCAGGAAGATGACCGCCGCTCCTTCGTCCCCGTTCGGCGAGCGGAGCGTGGCCGTGAGCGTGCCTGGCCCGCTCGACGGCCCCACGTCGCTGCAGCCCGCCAGGACCGTAATAGTCAGCAGAACCGCGCGTCGAACACTTATCACGTGCCCAAGGCCTCCCGCGTAGCGCGGTACCCTTCCTCCAGGAAGTACGCGACGTGATCGAAGTCGAACGTGCCGTATCCGTCCAGGCGCGGCCTGACGTACTTGAGCGGGACGCCCTGCCAGCGACTGACCATCTGGTGACGTCGCTGCCACGCCATGATCGAGACCACGCGCTGGTGAATCCCGATCATTCCCTGCTTAACGACCTCGCCAGCATCGGCGGTCTCTCCGGAGCCGACATCGATTGCGACGATGCGCTCCGCCCCCTCCTCCTGTGCCTTCTCGAGCGGCAGGCTCCGGCTGATACCTCCATCGACGTAGGCCCGCCCATCGAACTCGAAGGGCGGATAGAAGACCGGCAGGGCCGCCGAGGCGTACACCGCGTCCAACAGCGAGACGTCGTCGCGGTCCCCTGGGCCGAACCACTGCAGCGATCCGTCCCCCAGATCGACCGCGTTGATGAGCACGGGAATGGCGAGCGCGTTCCACCCGCCGGCAGGGAGCAGTTCCTCGAAGTACTCGCGCAGGGTATCCCCGCGGAAAACGCTCACTTCGCGGATGCCGTTGATCCAAACTGCTCCCCGGTTCAGTCGCACGATGTCTCGCCGTCGCAGGCTGAGGGCGCGCTCACGCATCTCGGCGGCCGACATTCCGCTCGCGGCCAGCGCCCCGATGAGCGCGCCGATGCTGGTCCCGACGATTCCCGCGGGGCGGACGCCTGCCTCCTCTAACGCTTGGAATGCGCCGACGTGCGCCATGCCCTTCAGACCCCCACCGCCGAGCACCAGCCAGGGGCGCGACGACCCGCCTCCGAACCCTCCGAAATCCCGCACAGGACGGTCGCTTTCCGGTTCCCCCAGGTCCACTTGACCCCCTTTTTGACGTGGCCTACCTTACGGACTGAAACCGAGAATCATTCTTAATAAGCGCAGTCCCGCGCCACCCCCCTGCCCGAGAGACGGATGAGCGACGCCCCCATTCTGAAGATCGAGGACCTCCGGGCCAAGGTCGCAGAAGACGAACTTGGCATTTTGAAGGGACTCGACTTGGAAATCGCCCCCGGCGAGATCCATGCGATCATGGGCCCGAACGCCTCGGGCAAGAGCACGCTGGCCAAGGTCTTGGCCGGCCACCCCGGCTACGAAGCCACCGGTGGCAGCGTCACCTTCGCGGGCCAGGACCTCCTGGACATGGAGCCCGACGAACGCTCGCTCGCCGGACTCTTCCTCGCGTTCCAGTACCCGGTCGACATCCCAGGGGTCTCCATCGCGAACTTCCTGCGTACGGCGGTCCAGGCTCGTCAGCCTGAGGGCGAGGATCTCGACATCTTCGAGTTCTCCGATCACCTCACCGAGCGCATGGAGATGCTCGGCATGGACGTGACATTCGCCGAGCGCCACGTGAACGACGGATTCAGCGGGGGCGAGAAGAAGCGCAACGAGATTCTGCAGATGGCGATGCTCAAGCCGAAGCTCGCTGTCATGGACGAGACTGACTCGGGCCTGGACATCGACGCGCTTCAGATCGTCGCGAGCGGCGTGAACAAGCTCATCGAGGAAGATCCCAAGATGTCGATCCTCCTCATCACGCACTATCAGCGTCTGTTGAATTTCATCAAGCCCGATTTCGTGCACGTGATGGTCGCGGGCCGGATCGCCAGGTCGGGAGGCCCCGAGGTCGCGCTGGAGCTCGAGGCCGAGGGTTACAAGATGTACGAGGGCCTCGAAGAGGCCTCGACGAACGGCAGCGCCCCCGGCGTCTGACCCCACGGAGACCAGTCATGCCTGCAAACGAAACCATCCAAGACCTGGACCTCGACGAATACAAATACGACTTCGTCACCGAGGGAGAGCCGGTATTCCGGGCCGAGAAAGGCCTCTCCGAGGAAGTCGTGCGCCAGATCTCCGCCCACAAGGACGAGCCGAAGTGGATGCTCGACTTCCGGCTCAAGGCGCTGGAGGTCTACAACTCCAAGCCGATGCCGACGTGGGGCGGTGACCTGTCAGACCTCGAGCGTGTCCTCGACGAGATCTACTTCTACGTGCGTCCGCAGGACCGGATGGAGCACTCGTGGGACGACGTGCCCGACGAGATCAAGGACACGTTCGAGAAGCTCGGGATCCCCGAGGCAGAGCGTAAGATCTTGGCGGGCGTAGGCGCCCAGTACGAGTCCGAGATGGTTTACCACTCCCTCAAGGAGGAGTGGTCGAAGCAGGGCGTCATCTTCGACTCCATCGAGGACGGCCTGAAGAACCACCCAGAGCTCTTCCGGGAGCACTTCGGCACCGTCATCCCGACAGGCGACAACAAGTTCTCCGCTATGAACTCCGCGGTCTGGTCCGGCGGGTCTTTCGTGTACATCCCGAAAGGCGTCACGCTCACTACACCCTTGCAGGCGTACTTCCGAGTGAACCAGGAGCGGATGGGGCAGTTCGAGCGCACGCTCATCATCGTAGATGAAGGTGCGAACGCGCACTACATCGAAGGGTGCACCGCCCCGGTCTATTCGACGGAGTCGTTCCACTCCGGCGTCATCGAGATCATCGTCAAAGACAACGCCCGCTTCCGCTACACGACCATTCAGAACTGGTCGAACAACATGTACAACCTCGTCACGCAGCGGGCGATGGTCGGCGCGGGCGGGCACATGGAGTGGCTCGACGGCAACCTGGGGTCGAAGCTGACCATGAAGTATCCGTCTTGCTATCTCATGGGCGAGGGCGCACACGGGGAGATCCTGTCGATCGCCTACTCCGGCGACGGACAGCACCAGGACACGGGCGGGAAGGTCGTGCACGTCGCGCCACATACGACGTCTTCCATCGTGTCGAAGTCGATCTCCAAGGGCACCGGGCGCTCGACCTACCGGGGGCTGTGCAAGGTCCACGAGGGCGCGCATCACTCCCGCTCGAACGTCGAGTGCGACGCCTTGCTCATCAACGACACGTCGCGCACGGATACGTATCCGTACATCGAGATCGAAGAGAACGATGCCAGCGTCGGTCACGAGGCTTCCGTGTCGAAGATCGGCGAGGAGCAGCTCTTCTACCTGACGAGCCGCGGCATCGCCCAGGACGAGGCGATGGCGATGATCGTGCGCGGCTTCATCGAGCCGATCGCGAAGCAGTTGCCTCTCGAGTACGCAGTTGAACTCAACAGACTCATCGAGCTGGAGATGGAGGGATCAGTTGGCTAACGCCGTCGCGCTTACTGAGGGCGTTACCGCAGCGCTCAACGAGGAGGCCGTCTCGAGGATCGCCGGGGACGAGCCGGAGTGGTTGCGGGAGCGGCGGGCTCACGCCTGGTCGGTCTACGAGGCCACGCCCATGCCGAGCACCCGGCTCGAACAGTGGCGCTACACCGACCTGAAGAAGAAGCTCGACCTCGATTCGCTACGGCTCCCGCAGGGGGCACCCGCGCCGGACGATCGGGCCTCGTGGCCCAAGCCGCTGCGGGCCGCACTAGACGCCGACCGCGAAGCCTCCGGCCACATCGTGGTCATTGACGGTCACGTGGTGCATGCCGATGTCGATGCGTCCCTGGCGAAGCAGGGCGTCATCGTGATGTCGCTGCACGATGCGGTAGAAGAGCACCCGGCGCTCGTGCAGAAGCACCTCGCGACCGATGCGGTGCCAGCTGAGGAAGGGAAGTTCGCCGCCCTCAACGCGGCGCTTTGGGCCGATGGGGTCTTCCTCTACGTACCGAAGGGCGTTCGACTCGAGGTACCTGTCCGGGTCACGCGTTGGTTCACCGAACCTGGTGCCGCGTACCTGAGTCGCGTGCTGATCGTCGCGGAACGCGAGAGCCAAGTCTCGTATGTCGACGAGGTTCTCTCGGACGACTTCGCGCAGCAGATGTTCACTTCGACGGCCGTGGAGGTCATCGCACGTGACGGCGCCCAAGTGCAGTACGTGGCCGTCCAGCGCCTCGGGAAGGGAGCCTTCTATCAGGCCGTCCAGCGCACGCTCGCTGGAAGGGACGCCACCCTCGACACCCTGAACGTCGCCCTCGGAGCCTCGGTCAGCCGCATCGACCTCAACGCTCGTCTCCTGGGTCCCGGCGCGAATTCCGACATGTTGGGGCTCTACTTCGGCGACGGCGACCAGCACTTCGACTTCAATACGAGCCAGGACCACGTAAGCCCGAACACATCGAGCGACCTGCTCTACAAGGGCGCGCTGGACGGATCGAGCCGCGGGGTCTTCAGGGGCATTATCCGGGTACATCCGGGCGCTCAGCGCACCGATGCGTACCAGACGAACCGCAACCTGCTCCTGTCACCGAATGCCCGGGCGGATTCACTCCCGAACCTCGAGATCGAAGCCGACGACGTGAAGTGCTCCCATGGAGCCACAGTCGGCGAGCTCGACGCTGAGGCCAAGTTCTACTTGATGTCGCGGGGACTCGACCGCATCCAGGCCGAGCGTCTGGTTGTCATGGGCTTCTTGGGCGAGGTGCTCGCGAGACTGCCGCTCGGCGGCGTCGTGGAGAAAGTGACGCGCGTCATAGAGGAGAAGTTGGCCCAGTATGGGTGATGGCCTTCGCGCGCTGCGCGCCCGACGACATGAGTAGATGGACACGGGTGGCGGCGCTCGCGGACTGCCCGGTTGGCGAGATCAAGGGCGTCACGGCCGAAGACACCGCAGTGGTCCTGGCCAATGTCGACGGCACAGTCTACGCGCTCAGGGATCAGTGCTCGCACGAAGAGTATCCGCTCTCCGATGGTGAGCTCGACGGACAGGACGTCGTGTGCGTATACCACGGCGCTCGTTTCGACGCATGTTCGGGGGCGCGTAAGGCGCTACCTGCCGTGATGCCCGTGAAGTCGTATCCGGTGGAGGTCAGGGATGGCGATATCTACATCGACGTTGGGTAGGGACGCGCAGGGCGCATCAATGGCCAAGGCGTTCGATCCGGCTCGAATTCGCGCGCAGTTTCCGGCGCTCCATCAGGAGGTGAACGGGAAGCCGCTCATCTATCTGGACAGCGCCGCCACATCCCAGAAGCCACAAGCGGTCCTCGACGCGCTGGACCACTACTACGAACACGACAACGCCAACGTGCACCGCGGCATTCACGAGCTCTCGCGCCGCTCGACAGAAGCGTTCGAGGGAGCCCGCGGTAAGGTCGCCGGATGGATCGGTGCCGACGATCCCGCCGAGGTCATCTGGACCCGTGGTACCACCGAGGCGCTCAATCTCGTCGCCTCCGCATGGGGCCTCGACAACGTTCACGAGGGCGATGAGATCGTCCTCTCCGTACTCGAGCATCATTCGAACATCGTTCCGTGGCAGCTCCTCGCGCAGCGTACCGGAGCCCGCCTCCGCTACATCGAGCTGGACGACCAGGGTCGGCTGATCCTCGACGATCTTCCGAAGCTGCTCACCGAGCGGACGAAGATCGTTGCGATCTCGCACGTTTCGAACGCATTGGGCACGGTAAACCCGGTCAAGGACATCGCCACCGCAGCGCACGAGGTCGACGCGCTGGTCGTTGTGGATGGCGCACAGGGCGCGGTGCACGCCGACGTCGACGTGCGTGAGCTCGGAGTCGACTTCTACGCGCTGAGCGGCCACAAGATGTGTGGACCGACCGGTTGCGGCGCCCTCTGGGGCCGCCGGGACCTACTCGAGGCCATGTCGCCTTATCAGGGCGGCGGGGAGATGATCCACGTGGTCGGGCGTGACGAGAGCACGTGGGCCGAGCTGCCTCACAAGTTCGAGGCGGGCACGCCCAACATCGCGGGCGCGATCGGGTTTGGTGCTGCGGTCGACTATCTGTCGGACATCGGGATGGACGCCATCCAGGCTCACGAGCGCCAGCTGATGGAGTATGCGCTCGAGCAGATACGCGCCGTGGATGCCGTCCGAGTCTATGGACCAGACTCGCTCGACGAGCACTCCGCGGTGGTCTCGTTCACGCTAGGCGACGCGCACCCGCACGATATCTCCACGATCCTGGACGCCGAGGGCGTCGCGATCCGCGCGGGCCATCACTGCGCCCAACTCGTCATGAAGCACTTCGGCATCGCCGCGACGGCCCGGGCGTCCTTCTATCTGTACAACACGAAGGACGACGTAGATCGTCTGATCGCCGGGCTCTCGACGGTGGGCGGCATCTTCGGCTGAACCGACGCGACCGACCTACGCGTCGGCCTCCGCCTCGGAGTCGCAACTGACTAGAACGGACGCCGCGGCGATCTCCTCGCCGAGGCCGAGGACGACTAGAAGGTCGTCGGGGCTGACCCGCTCATCTCCGCCGGGATTGGCCAGCACCTCATCGCCGCGCCGAATCGCCACGACCGTGACACCGTAGATGCGTCTCAACTCCGAGTCGGCGAGCCGCTGGCCGACGATGGCGCTGCGCGGGTCGACCCGCAGTGTCGTGATCTCCACGTCGGAGAGGCTCTGCCGGAGGTCGAACAGGCTGGGAGCGTCACCCCTCGGTCTTCGCCACATCTCGTAGTCGCCTGCCCTCATCTCGGAGACGAACGCTTCGATCTCCCGGCGCGGCACCATGTAGCTCGCGAGCACGCGCGACACGATCTCCACCGAGGTCTCGAGCTCTTCAGGGATGACGGTATCCGCGCCCAGCTCCTTGAGGGCCTCCACTTCTCGCACGTATCTGGTGCGCGCGACGATGGAGCAACCCGGGTTGAGGCTTCGCGCCAGCGCCGTGACCTGCCGGGTGGCCGCGGCGTCGGATAGGACGATGACTACCGCATGGGCCCGCGCCACGCCCATGTGCTCGAGCAGCGCTTGGCGCGTCGCGTCCCCATAGTGGATGGGCACACCCCTGGCTCGCTCGCTGGCCACGAGGGTCGGGTTCATGTCGACGACCAGATGCGGAATGCTGGCGACGGCGGCAGCCCGGGCAACGTTCTGTCCATTGATGCCATAGCCGATGATCACCAAGTGGTTCTCCGAAGCCTCCGGTACATCGGTGTTCTGTGAGCCCTCGCGAAACTCCAGCCGACCGACCAGTGGCAATCGAGTCACCGCGGCGCTGAAGGCAGGCGCCGCGCGCATGAGAAAAGGTGTGACGCCGATCGTCGCGACGGCGACTGCGACGAACCACTGGTAGCTGAGATCGGTCATGAGGCCGGCAGCCAAACCGACCCCGGCCAGCACGAACGAAAACTCCCCGACCTGGCTCATGGCGAGGCCTGTCTGCACCCCGGTCGTGAGCGACGACCCCACGACCAGTGTAGCCACACCCGCAGCCACGCTCTTCAGGAGCAGCACGGCCACCACGAGCCCGAAGAGAAACAGGGGTTGGCTCGCTGCCAACTCCAGGTCGAGCAGCATGCCGACACTGATGAAGAAGAAAATCGCAAAGAGGTCGCGGAACGGGAGAATATCCGCCAAGGCCTGGTGGCTGTACTCCGACTCGGAGATCAGCAGACCCGCCAAGAACGCTCCCAGAGGAAGCGAGAGCCCCGCAAGCGAGGACATCCACGCGACGCCCAAACACACGGTGACCACCGTGAGTAGAAACAGGTCACGGCTGCGGGTGTGGACGACCCGTCCGAGCAGTTGAGGCACGATGAAGCGCGCGAGGACGACGACCAGCACCAGTATCGCCGTGGCCTGGGCCACGAAACCGCCGAGCGCCGGAACCACGCCGCCGCTTGTTCCGGCGAGCAGCGGCACGAGGAGCATCATGGGCACGATCATCAGATCCTGATAGACGAGGATCGCCAGGCTCATGCGCCCGTGAGGAGCCTCGACCTCGGCACTCTGCTGAAGGAGGCGCAGAACCACCGCCGTCGAGCTCAGCGACGCCGTCATTCCCAGGAAGAGGGCCTGCCTGGACGGCAGCCCCGCCGCGAGGAGCCCTGCCCATGCGACCGTCGTGACCACGACGATCTGCACCGAACCACCGACAAGAACGGCGCGCCGCATTCGTAGGAGCTCGGCAAGCGAGAACTCGAGGCCGATCGTGAACAGCAGGAGCACGACGCCGATTTCAGCGAGCTGCTCTACCTCCTCGACGCCTTGTACCAGCCCGAGGCCGTGAGGCCCCAGGAGCATTCCAGTGATCAGGAACCCGACGACGGGTGGGAGCTTGATGCCCCGGGACCCATAGAGCACCCCTATCGATACCACCAGCAGGATCACGACATCGGCGAGGAGGGACGCGTGCATGACCGTGCGGGGTACGAGAGCGACGACAACCTAAAGTTCGCTCGGCAGATGGCTTCCGAGAATGGCCGGCGGACGGTTGGTCGGCGGTCGTGCCGAGCCTACATTGAGACCCGCATCAGAACACGGTCAGACCATGGAAACGCCGCAGCTCAACTCGCTCTACCAGCAGCTCATTCTCGAGCATTATCGCAAGCCGCGAAACAAGGCCGAGCTCGAGGACAAGACTGTCGAGGTACACCTCAACAACCCGGTCTGCGGCGACGAGATTCGGTTGCAGCTCCGCATCGAGGACGACCATATCGCCGACGTGAAGTTCACCGGCCAGGGCTGCTCCATTTCCCAAGCTGCGGTCAGCATGATGACCAGTTTGCTCAAGGGCAAACAGTTGGACGAAGCCCAAGGGGTCGCCCAGCGCTTCACAGAGATGATGCATGGCGATGAGGCAGCGGCGAAGGACAAATCCTTGGGAGACCTGAGGGCACTCGCGGGCGTGAGCAAGTTTCCTGTTCGCATCAAATGCGCGCTACTCGGTTTCGAGGCGCTTCAGAAGGCGCTCAAGCAAGGTCACGCAGGAGACCCTCGCTGACCGTGGGAGACGTCCATTCGGCGCATCTCGCCGAGACGCGCGCGGGACCTGTGACCGTGTGGGTCTCACCCGCCGGCGTGCGTAGGATCGAGTTTGGTGCCCTGCCCCGAGAGGACCATACGGATCCTCCCGACGCCTGGCCGCACATCCTCCGCACGGCAGTGGGCCAACTCGAGGAGTACTTCGATCGGTCTCGGCGGACGTTCGATCTGCCGCTCGACTTTTCGGACACCCTCACGGACTTCCAGCGGGATGTGTACGACCGCCTCCTGGCGATCGAGTACGGCCATGTGGCTTCATACGGGCAGATCGCCCGTGAAGTCGGGAAGCCCGATATGGCCCGCGCCGTAGGACAGGCGGTTGGCGCGAACCCGCTACCGATCGTCGTACCCTGTCATCGCGTCGTGGCGTCGGACCGCAGCCTCACCGGCTTCGCGGGAGGGCTGCGAACGAAGGTGGCGCTCCTGAAGCTCGAGGGCATCGACGTCGACGGAACCAAGCCGACAAGCAAGGTGCATCCGGAAGTCATCCCGCTGGATCTCTAGCTCACGCCACTACGTGAAACGCGCCGGCGACAGAGCCCCGATGCGCGGATCGCCAGAGCCCAGCACATGCCTGGCGATCATCTCCCCAGTCACGGGCGCCAGCGTGAGGCCGAGCATGCCGTGGCCCGTAGCCACCGTGAGGCCGCCTACGTCGCCGAGGGGGCCCACGATCGGCAGACCATCGACGGACATCGGTCGCAGCCCGCACCACTCCGAGCTCGCACGCGCACTACCAAGCCCCGGGAACGTCTGCCGAGCCGCCTGCGTGAGCTGTCGGAGCCGCGGAGGCCGCATCACCCGGTTCACACCCGAGAACTCCATCGTGCCCGCGAAGCGCACGAACGTATAGAGCGGCGTGCAGAACACGGCCGACTCACTGAGCACGCAAGCAATGCGCAGCGGCGGCGCACCGTTCGGCCCGATCGCGATATCGCGGTGGTATCCCTTCCCTGCCTGCACAGGAAGACGCACCCCGACCCGGCGGGCCATCGAAAGGCTGTAGGGTCCCGTCGCTAGCACCACGGCGTCGCACCCTTCGACCCCTCCCGCTTCGAGGCGCACCCCTGTCACCCGCCCCCCCTGCACCACGACCGACCGCGCACCGGCTCTCTCCCGGATGTCGACGCCCCGCCTACGCGCCGCCCGAGCAAGGCGCGTCAGGAAGAGCCCAGGGTCGAGCGTGGCCGCCTCGGGATAGTAGACCCCCCCAATCGGGCCGGGACCCATCGCCGGCTCTCTCCTGCGCAGCTCGTCTCCGTCAACGAGTTCGGGTGAGTAGCCGTGGCGCGTGAGGATGTCGGCTTCCTGCCGCGACTCTTCGAGACCTGTTGTGGTCGCGCACACGTCGTAGTATCCGTCCGCACGATATTCGCACTCGATGCGTTCTTCGCGAACGAGCTCGTCGAAGAGCGCGAACGTATCTTTACCCAGGGGCGCCATGATCCGCATGCACGACTCGACGTGCTCGAGGGTGCAGTGGCGCGCGAAGCCCATCAGCCACCGCCAGAGCCCCGGATTCCAGCTCGGGTGGATGTAGAGCGGACTGGTAGGGTCGAGCATCCGCCGAAGCGCCGCCGCCACGCGGCCGGGTTTGTTCAGGGGCGGATGCCCGGGCGACACAGTGCCCGCGTTTCCCTCCGAGGCCCCGGCGCCCACCCGCTCGCGCTCCAGCACGACGACCTCTGCGCCGTCCTTCGCCAAGTAATACGCGCAGGAAATTCCGATCACTCCGCCGCCGACGACGACGATCTTGGGGGCGCTCAAGCCGAAGACGGATCCAGCAGGACCTTGATCGATCCGGTGCGACGGCGGTTGGCTGCGGTGGATAGTGCGTCCCGATATTGTGCCAGCGGGAAGTCGTGGGTCACCATGCGCTCCACCGGCGCGCCCGTCTCCAGAAGAAGGGCTTCGGTAACCTGGAAGGTGTGGACGGTCTCACCACGCCACTCCTCGAGTCCGTAGCAGACGTAGCCCTGGATCCTAATTTCCCGGGCCCACACGAATGTGAGGTCGAGCTTCGGGATTTCCGCAGCGCAACCCAACATCACGATCTCACCGCGCGGCGCGGTATAGCGGAGTGCCTGCTTGATGGTCTGCCCGCTCCCCACGCAGTCGAAGATGAGCGGGAAGCCGCCCCCGGAGTACACCTCGTCCCCGATGATGGGCATATAGGCGCTCGCGCCGGTGTCGATCAACGCCTGTCGCGCCTCGTCACCCGGCGAAACCACGTGGGTAGCCCCGAACGCATAAGCGATGTCCGCCTCGTGGCCCCTTTTGATCTGGGCCACGAGTTCGCCCTGGTAGCCGGTGGCCCGAAGCGCCCAAATGGTGCCGAGCGCGATGGGGCCACTCCCGATCACGAGAACCGGTCCCGCCCCGAACGGCCGCGAGCGGAGGGCCGCGTGCATGCCGACGGCAAGGGGCTCCATGAGCACGCCGGCGCGGTCCGACAGGCGATCGTCGACGGGAAAGAGCTGGCTCTCGTGCACAATCATCCGCTCCGACCAGCCGCCTGGCAGATCGGCCTGGTACCCGATGGTCAGCCCGGGCCTGAGCTCCCGGCCGTCGATCATGACGGTCCCTTCCTCGCCGGATCGCTCGCAGGTGCCCGGCAGTCCATTCGAACACGAGATACAGCGAGCGTCGCCCCCGAAGCCCCGCATGGTGCACGAGATGACGGGGTCGACCGCAACACGCTGGCCCACCTCAACGCCCCGGACCGCCGGGCCGACCTCGGCGACGCGGGCCAAGACCTCGTGACCAAACACCGCCGGGAACGTCCCGAACGGCTCCATCGCAGGACTCGATTTGAAGGTGAGGTTTCCGATGTCGGAGCCGCAGATGCCCGCTTTGATCACGTCGAGTCGCACCCACGAGTCCCCGGGCAGGCCTGGCTCGTCGACCTGGCCATAGCGCAGCCCGCTCAGGCCGCCGAAGAGGGCGGCTTCGGTCACCCGCCCGAGGGTCTTGCCCAAGATGAAGCCAGGCACGGAGACGTCGAACGAGACGGCGCGCACTAGGCGATTCCCTTCATCGTGGCGGACTCCCGGACAACATCCTGATGAGGTTGCCAAGCACGCCCCAAGCGCGGCCGAGCGCCGCGGCACCCAGGAGGAGAAAGCCCGAGATGTAGCAGAGGGCCACCAACCATGGCTGTAGCTGAGAGGGAGGCAGATTGGGAGCCACGGCCAGCAGGGCTACCGCGAGTCCCCCCGCAACCACCCGTTCCAAAATCGTCAGGCGCGGTTCGGACGCCGGCGCTACGCGCCGAACCTTGGCGGGAGCGGGAGGTCGGGCCTGCGGCGACACTTCATCCCCTGCGACCAGGTCTCGCGCCAACTCCGCGTCGACCGCGCGCACCCACAGGAGCGAAGGGCGGAGCATGGACAATCCCAAGTCGGCCCCCCCAGCGTCGTCGGTCTGGAGGTAGAACGGGATCCCCGCGTCGGCCAGAAAGCCCGCGGCGAGCTCGGCCTCGTGCCGATAGCGATACTCCGCGATCTGGACGTGCTGGACCTTGCGATCGATCTGTTCGCTCAAGCAGCCCCTCCGCTCGTTCTCCTTCCCCACGCCCTCTCCCCCGGTGCCCGGGTCGGACGAAGATGCCCTCCAAGTATCCGACAGGCGAGCCCGGCCAGGGCTCGCACCTCACCGCGCCCCGCCTAGCCCCTTCTCCAGCGTGGGGTTCGCGTTGTACGCCGCCGAGCCGCCGGGCGGAATACTCAGGTAATGCCACTCTTCACCGCGCAGCATCTTTCCTATGTACGCCATCTGCCCAACGTGGTAGCTGGCATGCGCGAGTGACCGATGCAGCGCCTCGGCAATGGTGAGAGGCACGTCACGGATGGTGATGGATCGGGCCAAGTCTTCGTCTACGAGAGGATCGAGAGCCTCGAAAAGCACGGCCCAACCCCGGTCCCACTTGTCGATTAGCGCGTCACGGCTCACCTGGCGGTCCTCGAACTCCGTCTCGCGGTGCCTCCACGGCTTTTCACCATCCGCCGTGAGGAAGTCGGTGAAGCGCGACTCGAGGTTGCCGGAGATGTGCCAGACAAGGGTGGCGATCGAGAGGCTCTCGCTCGATCCATGGACGACCAACTCCTCTTGGCTGAGCTGATCGATCACTCCTTCTCCCAAAGATCTGTAGCGCCGGTACTCACCCTCGATCGAAGCGATCGCGTGCCTCGGGCTACTCAAGCCTTCCTCCCGCGCAGGAATTCGATCAATAACATCACGACGACGAGTACACCCAAGAGGAGCACGAGAGGTCCGCCCGCATCGACGACGCCCGCAAAGCGACTGAGGGGTGCCACGATGGCAATGCCACCAAGGCACAACGTGGCACCGAAGGGAATCCCGACGACGGCGGCCACCTTTAACGGGCTGAGGCCGGACGGAAGCGCCCGGATGACCAGGACGGAGGCGGCGGCGATCCCTATCCCGCTCGTGAGCAAGCCCACGGCACTCAGGACCGCCAAGTCCGCGAGCCACCGAGGTCCGTTCAGAGCTTGCGCGAATGGGGGGATGAGTGCGGCGACGAAGCCCCATGCTCCCAGTCTTGCAGCCAGCGCGATGGACCTCGACCGATGGGCGGGCGCCGAAGTTGAGGAATCGACTGGTTCGATCGGGCCCGAGTCCACGTCGTCCCCTCCGTCGCCTGAATCCGCCGATGTCCCAAGCGCCACTGTAGACGGCCGGAGGGCGGGCCACAACCGAGGGGACCGTTTGATTCACCGCTGAGCCGTCGCGAGTTTCAGGACATGAAGACCGCCATCGTCGCAGGATGCCGAACTCCATTCTCTCGGTCGGGAACCGTGTTCGCCGACCTATCGGCCATCGAGCTCGGCAAGGTCGCCGTCCGCGACGCATTGGCCCGGAGCGGCCTGAAGGGAGACCGCATCGACCAGCTCGTATTCGGCACGGTGGTACACGACCCCAAGGCTCCGAACATTGCGCGCGAGGTTGGGCTCGCTGTGCTTCCGAAGACCGTTCCGGCGGTCACTGTGTCGCGAGCCTGCTCATCGGCGAACCAGGCGATCACTGACGCGGTCCAGATGATCGAGGTCGGACAGGCGGACGTGGTCATGGCGGGGGGAGCCGAGTCACTCTCGCACGTCCCGATTACGGTGAGTGACGTACTCTCGAAGAGCCTGGTCGCGGCTTCGAAGGGCAAGACGCTCGGCCAGAAGCTCTCCCCATTTCGCGCTGTGCGGCCCAGGGACCTGATCCCTGTGCAGCCGGCGATCGCCGAGCCTACGACCGGTGAATCGATGGGTGAGTCCGCCGAGCGAATGGCCAAGGAAAACGGAATCTCACGGGAGGCACAGGACGACTGGGCGCTGCGGTCCCATCGGCTGGCAGCGGCCGGCACCCAGGACGGGCGCCTTACCGCCGAGATCGTTCCGGTCTACGTGCCGCCAGACTTCGAGAAGGTCATCGTCAAGGACAACGGCATCCGCATGGACACGACGCCGGAGAAGCTCGAGATGCTCCGGCCGGTCTTCGACAGAAAACACGGCTCCGTCACAGCGGGGAATGCCTCCCCGCTGACCGACGGGGCGTCCGCGCTCGTGCTCATGCGAGACGATCTGGCCGCGGCGGAGGGCATCGAGCCCATGGGCTACGTGCGCAGCTGGGCGTGGACCGCGCTCGATCCTGCGGGTCAGCTCCTCCAGGGACCGGCTTACGCGGCCCCGCTTGCGCTTGACCGGGCGGGCCTCACCATGCGCGACATCGGACTCATGGAGATGCACGAAGCGTTCGCCGCCCAGGTGCTGTCCAACCTTCAGGCGCTCTCGTCCAAGAAGTTCGCGGAGGAGGAGTTGGGCCGCAGCGAGGCCGTCGGGCATCCCGACATCGACGTGATCAACGTCATGGGCGGCTCACTCTCGATCGGTCACCCGTTCGGAGCTACGGGCGGTCGTCTCACCCTCACGATCCTGAACGAGATGGCGAGACGCGACGTCGAGTTCGGGCTCATCACCGTGTGCGCCGCTGGCGGGATGGGCTTCGCGATGGTGGTCGAGCGGCGCCGCTGACCTAGGCCAGCGGCGCCCGACCGGTCTACGGCGTGGGGCCCCCGGCGATGCCCGCCCAGGTAATCGCGTTCTCCCAGAGTACCTGCACGTCCCCCGTTACCTCAGTGGGGTCCGCCGCGGCCGGGAAGAGACTCACGCCGACCACGCGCTGCCCGCCACCGAGAATCCGATATCCGATTAGCGGCGCGCCGTCGGTCCACGAGGCGACCACCGTCGCGGTCGGCTTGGCTAGGACACCGGCGCTATAGCCACTGACTGAAGTGAGCGATCCGACGCCCAGGGTCAGCGGGTGCGCGACGATACTGCCGCCGTCCAACGAATTCGCGGCATAGGTCGCGCCGGCACGGCCTGTGAACGGGTCCACATCGCCTGTGAACGGATCGACGTTCTCGAGTCCTCCCCAGCCCGGCACGCCGAACCCGCTATCGCTCCGACCCTGATAGTAGAAGGAGCCGATCACGAGGTTTCCGCCGACCTGTACGTACTGCTCGAGCTCCGATCCGAGCACCGATGTCTCGTCGAAGATGCCGTTGGTGAACAGCAGAACCACGTCGTACTGCCTGAGCGTGCTCAGGCCAGGGGTCCGGCTGACGAAGAAGAACCTGTCCGTGATGACGCCCGGTGTGTTGGCGAACATGTCGGCGACCGTCCGCGTGTTGTCGAAGTCACCCCCGGCGAGGACGAGCAGATTGATTTCGCACGGTGCGACACTGGCCACGAAGTCCGCGACGAGTGCCTCGCTGGCCTGGAAGTCCACGTTACGACCGACCGGGCACACGAACAGGCTCGGGGGTGGAGTCGGTTCTACCGAGTAAGCCCCGGCAGTCACGTTCAAGAACAGATACGTGCCATCAGGCTCGGTATTGACGCTCGTGATGAGGTTCGCCGCCTGATAGAGGCCTACGCTCACTCCATCGAGACCGGTTCCGGCGTCATCGGTGACCGTGCCCCGCAAACCCGGGCCCGTGTACCGAACCGCGAGCACGACCGACGCCGCACTACCGGTTACCGCCCGGATCGTGGTGACGGCAGTCGCGCGATACATCTCAGTGGCGCCGGCGAAGCCGACGACGTTGATCCGCGCCCGCAGGCCCACCGCCGAAGGTGGCAGGTCAAAGTCGAATCTGTGCTGGGTGAGTCCAGAGCCGACGGGAATGGTGTCCGCCTTGAGGATCGACCCCGTGACGCTGTCCCTCACGGTGATTCGATACGAGTCGACCTGATCGAAGGCCGTCCCGAGCGCCGTAGTCTCGGCGGCCGACACGGCGGCGGGCACCTCGACCGAGAACTGCAGTCCGATCCCCGGCTCCCCAACAGGCCCCACGCCATCGGAGCATGCGGCAACACCAACAGCGAGCAGCAGGGCGAAGCGGCGAGTCGGGAACCTCAACGGCCACCTCCCTTAAGCTGCAGGGCCACGGTGAGCTGGGCACCGGCGTACTCGACATTCTGCGGTGTCACCACCCCGCTCGCGAAGTCGAAGCCACCCGACATGAATCCACCACTTACGTCGAGATGGACCGGACCGAGCGCCAAGGCGATGCCACCGTTGATCGCCTGGAGGCCGTCCGACCCCAAGGCGCCGCCGGCGCGCAGCGCGAGAATCCAAAGCCACTGCTCCACGCCGAGCGAGATGCGTTCATCCCACTCGTTCTTCTGGCGGCCGCGGGGAGAAACGGAGGCCCCAACGAGCTCCACCGTCGTCCCACCTGCCCTCCATCCCGCACCGGCGCGAAACACGGTGGGAAAGTAGGCCGCCCTGAAGAGCTCCTGAGCGGTCTGGTAGACCGGAAGACTCACGGACCCACCGGCAATGGGCTCCCCCTCGAACCTGTTGATGAAGTCCTCGAAGTCGAGTTGGTCGAAATCATCGCCATTGGGACACGAAGGGGAGCCGGTGGAGCAACCCGTGTAGGTCGCCTCGTGAGCCACGAGCGACTCATCCCAGTTCATCTTCTGGATGATGTTCGTGCCTGACACTGACACCCTCAATCCGGCGATCAGGTCGAGCGCGAGGCCGACATCGAGTCCGTAGCCGCTGCCCCCGGTCGACTCGACCGCGATGCCGGTCACCTCGATGGTCTCGTTGGTAAGGTCCAACACCGGCTCGAAGAAGCGCCCCTGGGTGAGCGAGTGCCCCATGACGTACCGCACGCCAACACCGACGCCGAGTCGGCCGCCGAGCGTGGTACCGTACCCTGCCGTGACCTCGGAGAACGACGTCGTCCGGAAGCCGGTGTTGCCGACCTGGTACTGCTGGATCATGGCGGGATCGAAGCCTTCACACATGAGACCCATGAGCTCTTTGCTCACGGTCGTCTCGGTCATGACACGGCTCCGCGCCCGCACCCCGACCGAACCTACAGTGATGCCGATGGTGGGCAGCGGCAAGCCGGGTTTCGGAAGACCCGCCTTGTCCGCACCGAACGCGGTAAGGAAACCCTCGGAGTTGGTGCTCACGGTCACACCATTGTCGGGAATTCCCGCGGTGACCGTCGCATCGCATCCGACATCGTCGAAGTTCCATCCCCAGGGCTGGGAGTCGCACTGACCGAAGCCGAGGATCGCCCCGATGTCGTCGCACGAGACGCCACTCATCAGCCCCGACATCCCGAACTCACCCGAGACGTTCCATCCGCTCTCGAGAGCCAGATTCGCCGGATTCCACTCGATCGCGTCGACGCCCGACGAGTACACCATACCCGCGCCGCCCATGGCAACCGACCGAGCACCCGGAGAGAATTGAGCAGCTACGACGCTCGGCGAGAGAACGAAGAGGCACGCAGTGCAAGTCGCCGCCCAATGCCTCATCGGCGAAGCCTCACGTGGGCGACGATCGCCCCCATCGTCTTGGGCACCCCCGGGCCGTTGTCGAACTCGATCTCACCTTCGAGTTGAATGGTGAGCAGGTCGCTCGTGCCCACGCCGGTGACGTCGAACTCGATGACTTCCGGATCTTCCTGAGACGTGAACTCAAAGGTCATGTCGCCACCGCTGATGGAGATCGCAGTTGCTTCCGGATTGTTCGGATCGGAGCCGTTGCCCGTAAAAATGGCGATCTCCTCCCCGACCTCGCGACTCGCGACGACTTCATTGATGCGCGCGCGGAGGTCTCCATCGATGTGAAAAAAGCCGACCGCACTGTCGGGCAGCGAACTCACGTTGAACGCGAAGAAGTCGATGCTGGCTTCAACCGTCGTGTTGAGCAACACCAAGTTGCTTCCAAGCCGCTGACGCACGACGTCGTCGACCCAGATCTTCGCAATGCCTGACGTGAAGCAGCTTCGCTCTCCCGGTGAGCAGCTCGCCGAGAAGACGACTCCGCCGGGGTGTGAACGCGCTGGACCTCCAGCGGACGGCGGCGGTGACACCGGCGTAATCGCACCCCCGTCAAGCGGAGGCACGTCCGCAATGTCACCGATCTGGATGGCGTCGGTGGCCACCACGGCGGCCATGGGGCCGAGCTCGTAGACGTCTGCGGTCAGGATCCCGTTCGACAGGTCGTAACTCGTCGCGTCCGTCACGATCGAGTTGTCTGGCCTCACCACGGCGACCGACAGGGTCAGAGCGTCGCCCGCCTCGAGCAGTTCGTCGGGTACGGCGATCTGGACGCGCGCCGGGGCACTGGGGGAGAGCACTAACCCAGCTGGACCGACATCGTATGCCCTACCCGGAACCGACAAGCCGGCATCCAACGGGAAGGCATCGAGGCGCTGCTGCGCGGTCACCAGTTCGGAGCCCGGGAGCGAGCCGGGAAAGAATTCTATGGAGAAGTTCGGCGGTAGGCTGACGACGCCGCCGTTCGCCGTCACCGTAACAGTTTGCCCTTGCGCCGGATCGATCTCGAACGGCAGCAGTTGATCGACCTGCTGACACCCGTACAGCGTCGTGACGAGCGTCCCGACGAGCGCTAGAGCAGTGTTTGGGGGCATATATCGCATAATATCCAAACTGTGCCCCTCCCGGACGCAGCCGCAATGCTCTTGTCCGGCTTCCCCCGGCTGCTCTAGGACCCCTCGTCTAACTCCCGATCCAGAGCCTCCCGCACCTCACGGCGTCGAGTGCCTTCGTGAAAACGGCGCTCATCCTCGGCATCCTCGAGGTCCAGCGGCCGGACCCGGCACGGTTTGTGGTCGCGATCGATGGCCACGAACGTGAGCCAACACGTATTGGTGTGTCGCTTGAGCCCGCTAAGGAGGTTTTCGGCCTCGACTCTCACACCCACTTCCATGGAGGTACGGCCCACGAAGTTCACGCGGGCGGTGCAGGTGACAAGCTCACCAGTATAGATAGGCTGCTTGAAGTCCACGCGGTCGATAGAGACCGTGACCACCGGGCTACCAGCGTGCCGCATCGCCGCAACGGCGGCCGCCCGGTCTACCATGGAGAGGATCTCACCACCGAATACGTGGCCCAGGTTGTTGACCTGGTGCGGCATCATCATCTCGGACACGACCGACTGTGACGCCGCAGGGCTCTTCGGGGACGTATCGCGCTCTACCATAGGCGCGAATATACCCGGCTCCGTCCACATGGCCTACGACGAGTTCGCCGTCGACTCCCCTGATGCGGCTCGAATCCGTTCCTCGAGTCGCCTGGGATGGTCGCTGCCGATGAGCAGCAGCCTCTCGCCCTCCAGGGTCAAGGCGACTGCCTGGCTGCCTCGGGCGGACCAGGCCTTCCTTTTCCCCCAGCCCCGCACGCCCCACCCGCCGAACTCTCGGATCGGCTGGTACCGCACCGACTCCATGGTGACGATGTCGGACAGCGGTACGCTTCTGCGGACGAGAGGAAACATACCGAGGTACATGAAGACTCTCGTTTCTTGGACGAGCACCGTAAGGCCGTTCAAGAAGACCTCCACGGCCACCCCCATGCACACCACTGCGCCGACGATCGCCAGGCGAGGCATCAAAGAAGTTTCGACGTCAGAGCCGATCAGGAGCGGATAGCAACCCAGCACGATGGCGCCCCACAGGATCGCCCGAACCCAAGCAGGCCCGGGGGTGCGCTCTCGATACGTCGTGTGCTCGGTCTTCATGCCGCCCCTGGGTTCGCGGCCTACCCGCCCAACACCGCCCAATCCGGCATCACCCCCGACTCGATCCCGAAGATCGCGGTGCCCAGCACCATGAACGCCACCGTGACCACCAACGCCCCGATCAGGTTCAGCACGAGGCCGATCCTGGCCATCTCGGGAATCCGGACGCGGTCGCTTCCGAAGACGATGGCGTTGGGCGGCGTGGCCACGGGCATCATGAACGCGCACGACGCGGACAGGGTCGCGGGGATCATCAACAAGAGCGGGTGCACATTCGTCGCGACCGCCAC
>Ga0224512_10000126_pt1 | contig 82159 bp, 63 predicted proteins | sample SF_May12_sed_USG_4_FD_169103 | JGI IMG/M metagenome (GOLD analysis project Ga0224512, IMG submission 169103) | Sediment microbial communities from San Francisco Bay, California, United States - SF_May12_sed_USGS_13 | ecosystem: Environmental > Aquatic > Marine > Sediment | place: USA... | reverse complement strand
TCCTCGCTGCCGATCAAGAGCGCATCACCCTGCTCGGGGCGGGTGTAGAGGCCGATATCGCTATCGGACGTGACACAGGCAGTGTCGAGCCGGTAACCCTCGGGCAGCGGCACATGCGCGACCTCCTGGCGCAGCGCCCGGGTTTTGACCTTCATCGTTTTCTCGACGTCGGCCATTTGATTGACCTTCGACGAATGTGGTCCGGCCGCATTGAGCACCACCGGGCTGCCGATGGTTTCGCCGTTTTCCAGGGTAACGCCGCAGACCCGTTCGCCGTCGCGGCGTATCTCGACAACCTTGGCGTTGTACCTGAACTTGCCGCCGCTGTGCTCGGCCGCGCGCATGATGTTGTGTGTCGCCAGCTGCGGATCCGAGATGTACCCGGCGGCATGAAAAAGTACCGCGCCGGTCAGCGGCTGGTCGTTGGCAACGCCGAACTGCGGGTCGTCGGGACGTTTCACTGGATAGAACGACTCGGTATTCCAGACCGGCAGCTTTTCCCGAATCTCGTCGGGCGATAACTCGCTATACGGCGAATCGAGCCGATCCATCAGCGCCATGGTCGGACGCAGGTAATCGTTCGCCTCGGTTTTCATGACCAGCGAACCGACATTGTGATACTCGATCAGGCCGCGTTCATCGACGTCCGCGCCACCGAGGTATTCGGCCCAGTGCTTCCAGTAAAAATGCGACTCGTATGCCATCGCCGAGCCGTCCAGCGTCGAGTAGTAGGGGCGGATGATGGCGCAGGAACCCGAGGTAGAACCGTATCCGGCGGCCGGCAGACGATCCAGGTTTAATACCTTCCAGCCCTTGCGGCCGAGCGCCAGCGAAGTCGCGCAGCCAATGATTCCGGCGCCAATTATGATTGCATCGAAGGTTTTAGCCATTATTTCTGCCCGTCTTTAAGTCATTCATTGCATCGCACACGGATGATCGGGAGCTCCCGGGGCGGCTCACCGCGCAAGCTCCAGCTCGCGGCGCCGTTCGGCGACATAGTGTTCCAGCGACTGCCGCACCGAGGCATCCATGTCGGGCGGCTGGTAGCGCGCCAGCCGCTCACGGTAAATGCGGTTGGCGCGCTCGAACGCGGTCAGGCCGCCGTTCTCGCTCCAGGTTTCGAAATTACTCCAGTCGGATACCAGGGGTTCGTAGAACGCGGTGGTATAGTTTGCCAGGGTGTGCGCGGTGCCGAAGAAATGCCCGCCGTGCCCCGCTTCGCGGATGGCATCCAGCGCCAGCGTCGACTCGTCGACCTGCAGCGGCGTCAGGGTTTCACGCATCATCTGCAGCATGTCGACATCGATGATAAATTTCTCGAACGATGCGCACAGACCGCCCTCTAGCCAGCCGGCGGCGTGCTTGATGATCTGCGCATGGCCCATTACCGCCCCCCATAGCGACATCTGCGATTCCCATGCGGCCTGCGCATCGACGCAGTTCGAAGCGTTGGTGCCGGATGAGCGAAACGGAATCTGGTAACGGCGCGCGAGCTGGCCGCTGGCCCACGCGGCGCGGGTATACTCGGGGGTGCCGAAGGCCGGCGCGCCGGTGCGCATGTCGGCGTTGGAGGTAAAACCGCCGTACACCATCGGCGCACCCGGGCTGACGATTTGCGACAGCGCAATCACGCCGAGCGCCTCCGCGTTTTGCTGCGCCAGCGCGCCGGCGATCGTGATCGGGCACATCGCGCCGGACAGCGTGAACGGCGTGACGATGACGGGCTGACCCCACTCGGCCATCTCGATCAGGCCGTCCAGCATCGGCCCGTCGACACGCAGCGGCGAATTGGTGTTCACCACGCTGTTGATGCTCGGTTCCGACTTCAGCGTCTCCATGTCGACCCCGCGCGCGATCGCGGTCATGCGGATTCCGTCGATGACGCGACCGCCGCCGAGGCAATACAGGGAGAACGCGCGGTCGGTCAGCGTGTACGCCGCCAGGGTTGCGTCCAGGTGACGCGTTGCGGGCGGAATGTCGATCGGCTCGACCGGGTAGCCGCTGAAGAAATCGATGACGTCGAAATCCTGCGCGAGGCGCAGGAAATTGCAGTAATCGGCCAGGTTGCCGGTGCGTCTCCCGCCTTCCAGGTCGGAGCTGTTGGGTGCGCTCGCGACGGTCGTAAAGTTGATCGCGTTACGACCAATCAGGCGATTGCGCGCGGAGTTGGGCGCATGCAGCGTGAATTCCGCCGGGACCGTTTCGATGCGTTGCATGACCCTGTTTCTATCGAGGTAGACCGTCTGCGCGTCCCAGTCGACGCGAGCGCCGTCCTGTTCGTACAGCGCAAGCGCTTTTTCGTTCAGTATTTCGAGACCGATTTCTTCGAGTATACGCATCGACCCATCGTGTAAAAGATCCAGCGCCTCCGGTGCCAGCGCCGCGATCGGATCGTAAGGGTTGAAAAGCTGCCCCGCTGCGGGCTTGACCAGATCGGCGGGCGCCGGGTTGCGTTTTCGAGCTCTTCTTCTATTCATCACTGGCTTCTCGGCAGGGACCGCAGATAGTATTTGACAGCTTTAGAATTGTCTATCCACGGCGCGACTCTCTATAGGGCAAATCGACCTGTAATCAGCAGCGGTCCCGGTACGGGTCGAAGGGGCTGGTTTTTAAGGCCGCTAACAGCTAACTTGCGCACTTATGAACGAAAACCGCTTTATCAGCTGCGGCATGTACACGCCGAACCAGGACCTGAAACATGCCTGGCAGGTTTTTTTCGATCGTTTTGTGCCGCTGGTCGATCGGGCTGGTGGAGTGGCACGCGAACTGGTTTTCGACGGCGGCGAAGCGGTGCTGCGCGACCGCAGGCTTTTCATCGGTCATACCTGCGGTTACCCGCTGATGACGCGCCTGCGGGATGCACTGGTGCCGATCTGCGTGCCGACGTTCGATGTGCCGGGCGCCACCGGCAGGCTTTATTGCAGCCAGATCGTCGTTCCCGCGGATTCCGCCATCGACTCCCTCGACGCCTGCAGGGACAGGATCGTGGCGGTTAACACCGCCGATTCCAACAGCGGAATGAACCTGCTGCGGCATGCGCTGGCCGAACTCGGGGCGAAGGCGCCTTTTTTCTCCGAGGTGCTTGTCACCGGGAGTCATGCGCTAAGCCTCGAGGCCGTTGCCGCGAACCGTGCCCAGCTCGCCGCCATCGACTGCGTGAGTTACCAGCTGATCGCCGACCGCGAACCCGCACTGGTCGCCGGACTGCGGGTGCTCGGCCAAAGCGCGCAAACCTGTGGCCTGCCCTTCGTGGTGCCACGGGACCTGTTCACCGCGGAACAGCATGGCGATCTTGTTGCCGCGCTGAACCAGGCGTTGCAAGACACCTCCGTCGAGGTCAGGCGAAAACTGCACCTGATGCGGTTCGAACCCGTCACCCTCGAAGCCTACCGCTCTATCATCGAGCTCGAAAAATTCGCGGTCGAAAAAGGCTATCCGCTGCTCAAATAATCATTGCCGCTAACCCGCCCCTCCTCTAGAATCCGCGCTTCTTTTTTGACCTCCCGTCATAGCCCGGAAACCTCGCTTTATGTGGAAAGACCTCGGCGCCTCCTGGGCAATTTTACTCGGTATCGGCTTCATGATGCTGGCCAACGGGTTGCAGGGCACGCTGCTCGGCGTGCGCGCCGGGATCGAAGGCTTTTCGACCTTCAATACCGGCATCATGATGTCGGGTTACTTCATCGGCCTTTTCATCGGCTCGATGATTGCGCCGATCCTGGTCAACCGCGTCGGCCACATCAGGGTGTTTTCGGCGCTCGCCTCGCTGGCATCGATATCGATACTGTTTCACGGCGTCTACATCGATCCGTGGATCTGGATGGCGATGCGCATCATCACCGGGATCAGCTTCGCCGGGTTTTACGTCGTCACCGAAAGCTGGCTCAACGATCGCGCCAGCAACGAAACCCGCGGCAAGGTGTTGTCGGTATACATGGTGATCGTTACCGGCAGTATGGGCGCGGGACAATTCCTGCTCAACGTCGCGCACCCCGCGAAGATCGACCTGTTCATCCTGATCTCGGCGGTCATTTCGCTCGGCCTGATTCCGATTCTGCTAACGGTCAAGCCGGCACCGAACTTCAGCACCTCGTCGAAGATGTCGGTGGTCGAGCTCTACCGGGCCTCGCCGCTGGCCGTCATCGGCAATGGACTGACCGGCATGGCGCAGGGCACGATTACCGGTCTCGGCGCCATTTACGCCGCGCAGGTGCTGTTCGACGTCAAGGCAATATCCCTGTTCATGGCCAGTTTCATGATCGGCAGCCTGGTGTTTCAATGGCCGGTCGGTTATATCTCCGATCACGTCGGCAGGCGCGGCGTGATGGCGGGTTTATCGCTGGTCGCGATCATTTGCTGCGTGCTGGCGGTGATCACGCCCAAGGAAAGCTGGTTGTTCTATCTGGTCATCGTCGGACTCGGCGGTGCGGCGATGCCGATGTATTCGGTTTGCATCGCCTACGCCAACGATCGTCTCGAACCGCATCAAATCGTCGGCGCCAGCGGCAGCCTGGTCATGGTGGCCGGTTTCGGCGCGATGACAGGTCCCATCACGATTGCCTACCTGATGGAAGTATTTAACGTCGATTTTTATTTCTGGGGAACCGCCGGCGTGTTTGCGATCATATTAATTTTTACCCTGATCAGGATTGGGTCCAGCCCGGGTGTTGCCGTAGGAGACCAGTCCCACCTGGTCGCAGGTCCGTTCGGCACGCCGATCGCCGAGTACATGGCGCCCGATTCGATCGAGTACGCCGAGGCGTCGGCCAGGCACGAACTCGAGCAGCTGGACCAGCGCGAGGACATCACCGAGCGCAAGCTGTAGGCTGTAGGCCGCTTGCCTTGCCGATCCCGGATCGAGCAGACGGTCGGAACCATCACCCGGCCTGAATACTGCGCCAGTATCTCGGAGACCGGCGCGAGACAAACCGCTGGACGCGTCAGGGCCAGGACAGGAATCGGGTCGGTTGCAAGCGGTAGTAAGAATTTGGTTCGCTATGCTTAAATCTAATCAGCTTATCCAGTTCGTTATATCCAGGCCCGAGTTTCACCGGTGCAGTATTCAGGCTAGAGCACCCAGCGCAAGTCCAGCAAGTACTGATCCTCGCGCCCGCTATCCTCGCCGATCTCCTTCAGCGGATGCCCCCATAGCAGTCGACCGCTGAAATTTGCATCCCAGAACAACAGGCCGAGGCCCATGCCGTAAATTTCCCCGCAGGCGTCGGGATTATCCACCTCGCATTCGACCTCGCCATAGTCGATCCCGAGCGACAATGCGATCGTCTTGGCGAGGATTCCCGCGCTGGCGGAATCGACCAGCGTTCGCAACTGTCTGGTGACGTCGCTGCGCAGGTACCAGGCGTTGCTGCCGCTCAGCGTGGAAGTGTAGCCGCGTACCGTGTAGGGACCACCAAGATTGAGCTTGTCGCTGTCGAACAGGATGTCGTCGCTGTATTGTAGATGCAGGTTATGGCTTAACTGCCAGCGCGAATCCGCCAGATACACCAGCAGTCGACTGTCGATACCGAGTTTTTCGAATTGCAGACGGGCCTCGCTGCCGGGCGCACCGCCGCGCGTGTAAAACTCATCGTCCCTGGCCCCGAAAGAATCCAGCCCCCGGTGATATATGTAGCGCGTCACCAGCTGTCCCCATGGCCGATACCAGTCGTGGCGCAACTCCAGCTGCAGCTGGCTCGTCTTGTAACTCGAAACCTCGATCAGCTCTCCTTCGAGAAAGTTTTGCGTATCCTCGAGTTTCAGGGACAGGCCCAGGCTAAGCCTGCTGCCCTGGTTCCTCGAGATGACCCTGCTAATGCCGAGCTGGTCGGCAAGGGTATCGCCGTCGGCGACGAAGCTGTCGTTGACACCCTGGATGCGCTGCGTGTAGCTGATGTCGCTATGGCTGAATTCGACCAGGTAAGCACCCAGGGGAAACGAATAGGCCAGTTCGCGGCTGCTGTTACTCTGGTAGGTTTCGCGAACGTCCCCGCTGTTTATCCTGATCGTCAGGATATCGTTGATATCCAGCGGATTATCGAGACCCGCCCGGAAACTCAGCCGGCTGTCGAGATCCGTCTGTGCGTTGACACCGAGCTCCAGGCTCAGCGGATTCGACTCGACCGTCCTGATCGCGATAATGCTGCTACCCTGCCGCGTTCCCGGCCTGATCTCGAACTCGGCCTGCACCGATTCGGCCCGCTCGACGGTCTCGAGCGAAGACTCGAGTTCGCGCAGGTTCAGTATGCCGTCGCTGAACAGGAACGCGGTGGCGATTTTTCGGTTGCTGGTACCGCTATCTGCGTCGACGATGGCCTCGATGGTGCCGACCAGCACACGGATATCCAACCGACCATCGTTGATGTCCTGCTCCAGCAAATAGGGTCGGGTGGTGACGTAGCCGTTATCGATGAAGTAGCCGGAAATTCGGTACAGAATATCTCGAACCAGCGCTGCATCGATACAGCTGCCGAACAGCGGATCGATCAGTTCCCGTCGCGTCGCTGCCGGGAACAGTCTTTCGTCGACCTCGATATCTACGCCTGAAAGCGGTATACAGGCTGCGTCGGCAGGGGCCGAAACCTGCAGCAAAATGCCAACTACGAAAGCTTTAAAACCAGAGCGACGCAAAAAACCGGGTGACGGTAGCATCGAAGCTGTAAAGCGGCTCGCTACCCACTGGGGCAACTACGGTCAAGTCACTGAAATCAAGGTATTCGAAACTGATAAAGTCGAGTTGAAGATTCAGGCTGCCGCGCTCGATAGCGCTCCAGGAACGGCCAAACTCGTAGCTGGCACCCACCCCGAAAGTGGTGCTGGTGAAGGTACTGAGCTCCTTGTCGCGGGCAAGAAAGTTCTGCGCATCCTCGAAAGGAAAAAGGTCGCTGTAAAAATCCGCGCTTCCCTGATCATGATATCTGTAGCTGGCTTCAATGATCAGGTTATCACCATAGGGAAAGGTATACCCGACCTCGTAGGTAATCGCATCTATACCCCAACTGTCGTCGAACAACCTGACTCCGCCATGCAGCGCCGCGCGTTGTGGCAGGTAATAATTGGCGCGCAGCGCGACCGCATTGCTGGTGCGCGTCTGCGGGTAAACCTCGGGCTGGAAACTGTACGTACTCCCATCGGGATTCAGATAGCGCACTGAACGATAAGGATTGTTCAGATACCCTTGATCGGTTATGGCTTCAAAGGTCAGGGCCATCAGCAGACTCTTGGTAAGAATCTGGGAAACCCCGATTCGGTAACTACGCACTTTCGCGGTTTCCTCGAAAGTATCGTCGCCGTTTTGCCCGACGATATTGTCACCGAGCGCAAAGCTCATGCTGACAGTCGTGAGATCACCGAACATGTCCTGGGATATTCCCAGGCTCACCGTGGTTGCATCAAAATCGCTTTCCTTGCTAATGGTATATCCAAGGCTCATCGTGGTTTTCTGGCGCAGATAGTCGATGTTGACAGAGTTTTCCTCCCGATTCTCGGTATACTCGCTCGCATTGACGAGTACATCGATCGAAGCGCTCGTCACGTTGTCGACGTAATGGTTGAGTCCGACAGAAACGCTGTCGCCAAGATTCTTGCGTACCAGGAACGAGGGTCCATCGATAACCGCGCCGCCACCATCGTAGCTGTGATACAGCAGATCGGCACGCTCCTCCGGCAGCACTGCCGCCAGGGCGTTGCCGTACAGGCACAGAAAAAGTAACCCCAGAATTCGCATCGGACGGTTAGGTCAGGACGTCTTTTTCGACCGTGGCATCAATTGCAGCCACATCCACCCCCGGTCGCAATGCCGGCGCCGCGGGCGCCTTCACGGGAGTCGTAGACGTGGTGAATATAGCTTGCCGACACCGGATCCCGATTAAAGCTCATGATAGGATCGGCCAGATTGGCGCGTTCATAGGGCTTGACCCACGGCTCGGTGGCGCAACCGCCGAGCAGGACCGCGGCAAGCAACAACGGATGGAGAAGCAACTGTTTCATCACATCATTCTCGCACCAGCTTCTTAACCATCTTGATGTACTTCTCTTCGTCACCGGATTTGTATCCCTGATGCAGATAGCGCATGTTTCCATCGCGGTCGACTACCACCGTGGTTGGCATCGCAACGACATTATATTGCTTACTTACCTTGTTCGTGTTGTCCAGCAGCACCGGGAAATTCACCGGGAAGTTTTTCAGAAATCCCCTGGCATTATTTTCATTTTCCTCGACATTGACGCCGATTACCGTGAATCCCAGCGGCTCATACTTCTTGTGCAATGCATTCAGTAAAGGCATTTCCTCACGGCAGGGACCACACCAGGACGCCCAGAAATTGATCAGCACGACATTGCCGGTCATTTCGCTGAGTTTCAGGTTCTTGCCGCTGAGCGATTTTAGCGTAAAGTTTGGGGCCGGGCCCTTCACCGACGCGGCGCTTGCCAGCCCCATACCTGAAATCGACAGAATAAATGCCAGCGCCAGGCTGAGGCAGATTCGAGTTGACAGGTTCTTCATATCCATTCTCCTTAGAAATACAGGTTCAATGACACCGTGAATTCGAGATTGTTGGTCGATTCCTCGGTGCCGAAAATATCCAGATCGAAAATCAAATCTCGCATTTCGATATCCAGGCTAAATCCGTCTGCAAACAGGGTTCGATGTCCGACCGCGTAGGCGATGGTAAATCTGTCGTCGCCCGCGAACGTCGTGGTACCGACCCCTGCGGAAAGATAAAACACTGTATTAAATGTAGTCGAATCGGTCGCAAATGCCTCCCCGGGGAACAGATTAAATCCGAGGGTAACCAGGTAGTATTCGATTTCGCGCTCGCTTGCCGATAACAGCCTCGCACCGCCGCTCAGTCTTTCATAGCTGGTTTCACCCACCTCGCTGAAGCCGAGAGAGGCCTGCACGAAAAAATCTTCCGAAACATGGTATCCGAACCTGGCGCCGGTCACGAAATTGGTATCGAAATTCTCGATCGCGAGATAGCCGGTATAAAAGGATATTTCGAAATCATCCGACTCGATCAGCGACTCGTCGAATTCGGTGCGCTCGATCTGGGGTTCGATCAAATTGGTTTGTTCGTCTTCGTCGCTTTGAGCCTCAACCTCGGTTAAGGGCATATACGCGACCAGGAACGCAACCGCTAGAAAAATACTGCGAAACCGAATTTCCACTCGCTCACTACCTCGTTATCGCTTCTGATGGCGTCAGATGAAAAAATGACGTACTCGTTGGCTTCTAATCGGAACAAAAAGTTCCGGCTAACGAAACGCTGGATGCCGAGCCCGACCTGGCTAAAATTATTTTCCTCGTCGGCCTGGGCAATCAGCGTTGCACTCGGATCTACGTTAATTATACCCAGGCCCAGGCTCATATAAGGTGAATAGGTCAGGTCAGGCAGCGGTTGCATGATCAGGTTGGTTTTAATAAATGTACTGCTGGATTTGCTGCCGACCGATTGACCGATGTGGAACTCGGCAGCGAGGTTCTCGGTAAAGGAGTAGGCGGTAAACACGGTAAATACCGGTGCCGCCTCGAATTCTCCACCGGTCACTCCAAGCACCCATTTGCGCCGGGTAAAATCTTCCTGGTCGTATTCGATCACCTTGAATTGTTCACCGCCGGGCGTCAGCGTTTGCTTCATCTGCGCACGGCTGGCCCAGCCCGATTTGCCGTCGTCGGTTTCGATCCGGTACCAGTCTGTCTTTCTGCGCAGTACATTTACCTCGGTGCCGCGATCGATCACGTAGAAAATCGGGTAGCCGCTGCCGGGGCCGGTATGAAGTTCGATGAATGGATCTGCAATGGTCACCCTGTAATGCGAACTGGTCGGTACTTCTTCGTCGACGGGCGGCGTCTCGTCTCCGGGCGTCTGCGCCAGCGTCGACTTGCAGGTCACGGTGCAAAATAAGAGCAGAATGGGCAAAGCGAACCCCTTGAATCGTTTCAAGTGTCTTATTCCCGTGATTATCCAGACGCTAATTTAGTTTTGTGGTACGGCAACGTCAAATAGATCGTTAAAATTCTGACCGCCCAGGTCCAGCCATTCGCTGATCAACTTCAACTCTGCGCCGCTCAACTTGCCCACATGATCGTAAGTGCTGACGATCGGCAGCGACCTGGTTACGTCGAGTTCGGTACCCGTCATCTTTTCGATAAAAAAGCTGCTGCGCGCGCCATTGGCGCTCATGCGCGGCGCGATGACGGCATCCGGGTCATCGATTGTGATCGTGCCGCCCACCAGTGGATCTGGATTTGGAACGTCAATCTGGAAATTCCTCAGCATATTTCCATCCAGGATCTGGCCCGTCCGGTTAAAAAACATTTCGACGTAAGAGCGGTAGAAATCATTGGGGAGCTGGTTCGGATCAGGGGTCAGATCGAGTTGTCCATAGGGCACACGGGCATTGCCCATGGCATCGGCCGCTGTATGGCAGGACACGCAGGTGTCATCTGGGATCCCGTCCCCCATGTTGGTATCGACATTGAGCAAGGTTGCGGTGGGGTCGGCGCCATTCAGGGGCTCGGTCGGAACTGTCGGATCCAGTATCGTCCAGGTATCGACGCCCCGGGGCAATTCCCATATCGCCTGGATATGCCGCGGATAATTGATCGTCACGCGGCAATTGAAGCGCCACTCCGGCTGCACGACCTGTTTGCAGTTCGCGTTGCGCAACGATTTGCCCGACGCGGGCGTCAGGATCGAGGGGTCCAGGTCGTCGTAAAGGTAACTGTAGGACGCATCCGGGCCGATTGACGCATCGGGCCTCGTCACCGTGGGATCCGTCCAGTAATCAACATAGATCAGATCCGCACTCAAACGTGGCTCGGGTGCCGGCAAGGGCAGCACCGAATTCACGCGATCGAAGCGCACTTCGGCCATGGTACTACCCGGAGCGGCGCTCCAGTAAGCTTCCGTGGTCCCCGGGATCTGGGTATTTACGTATTCCGGGCGCATGACGCCGGCGGGTATGCCGCTATTGATCGAAGGCCGGGTGGCGTCACTGCGTCCATGCACTGCGGGGGTAATGCCTGCGGTAGCGTGCGTGTGGCAGCCGGTACAGGTCAGCATGTCTCCGGAACGCACCTGAAACCAGTTATTGTGACGCGGTCCAATACGACGCCCCTCGGCGTCGAGCACCTCGAGCGCCAGCGGCGTTTCCCCGGGCACCTTGACCTTGACCGAGCCGTCGGGTTCGACCGGCGCGTAACCGACGATTTCACGCATTCCGAGGTTGCGCTGACGCCCGAAAGCTTCGTTGGCCAGATCGGAAGTGGCAACGTTCGGATCGTTGCGATCGGGCAACCCGACGGGCTTGATAAAGCGTACGAACCTGGCCGGACGATCGGCCGCGAGCGCATTGGCGGGATCTGCAAAGTCCGAAACCGAGCTTATGCTTGCCGCGGTCGTGGGATAGCCGAAAAAGCTGCCGTCGAAGGCACTGCCGTCTCCCAGGTCGTAAACGCTCTTGATATTAACGACGCCAAGGTTTTCCGCCAGCCAGGAATTATCGAGTTCCGGTCCCTTGTCGGGGATCACCGGTGGCCGCAGGCTGGCCTGCACCGCGATCGCTTCGGTTATGACGATACCCGGTTGCGGCAGGATGATCGGTTTTTCGGTATCCTTGTCCATATCGTAGAGCCAGATACCGTAGGCCGGAGACTCTTCCTGCCCACTGGAAAGATAGGGTTCGATGCAGGGCCAGATCTCGGCACCGACCGAGACCTGGCAGGTCGACTTGCTGACCAGTAACCGGTTACTGCCATCCTGTAGCGGAAACGCCGAGCTGTAGCGCCCGGCGACCGAGATCACACCAGGATCATTGCTCACGTTATTGACCGTCGCCGAACGCTGCGCGGGACCGGGCAAGCCTGCCAGCGTCCACACCGGTTTATCGTTGTCGACGAAGCGATCGCTATCGATGACGACGATGTCGCCACCATCGAAGGTGTCGGTAAACGGCCTGGCGATGACCACGATGTCGCCGTTCCCCATCTCGCGCGGCTGGGTAAAATGGATTTCGTTGTTACTGGTGCCGGTCAGGTGGCTGTGCGCGCCGTAGAGCAGTTCGAGATCGCTGCCGTCGGGATTCGACCGGTAAAGATTGAAGGCATTGCTGATGGCCGCGTGGTCCCAACGGCTAAAAACAATCTGTCCGCCGTTAACGTTCCTCAGCACCTGCGGGAAAAGATCGTGACTCAGGTTTTGCGAAATTTGACGGATCCCCGATCCATCGTCGTTCATGACGTGCAAAACCAGCGCATAATTGTTCTCGTTTTCGGCGAGCGCGGTATAGCTTTGCTTGCCCTCGTTGACCATGTTGCCCTTGGCCTGGTCCTGGCGGGTCGACGAAAATACGATGCGTCCGTCCGGCAGGTAGGCGGGAAACATGTCGTCGGCCCGTTGCGCGACCGTAATATTGTTGATAACCGGCCTTAGGATTCCGGTAGCGATTTCGTACTCGTAAATGTCCCATTTGGGGACGATCTGGTCATTGGGATCCGGATCGAACAGACGCAGCGAGAATATCAGCTTGCTGCCATCGTAGGACGCACCGAGCCCTTTGACGTCGCCGGTGCCGCCGGTGACGGACGCGGTAATGTTCGTTGCGGTTGCATTGACGCTCGAACTGGCGCGCAGGTAGACGTCGCCACCCGCGCTAAACAGGCGCGGATCACGGATGTCCGAGTGCAGCTGAACCCCCATGTCGTCGACCGGGATCGGTCGGCGGATGAATGCGATCGGGATTTCGACGATGCCCGGGTCGATGCCTTCATCGCCCGATCCGCCGGGTTGACAGGCGTTCAATACGGCCATTGCGAGTAAAGCCAGGGCCATTCCGAGCCAGTGCAACCGGAATTCTGACCAGGTTGCAGCCCGGACCCGGGGGACTGTCATATATTTCAGAGTTGCCTGTTTCATGTTTCCTTAATGCTTAAACCAACGAAAGCCTTATACAACAAGAAGTTGAAGTTTATCTTCGACCCTGCATCGCTCGCTTCCGAATTCTGACCAAGTAGCCCTTTTTCCTTACGAACGGTATACGGCTGAACCGATGCCTCTCGTAAACTACTACTGCACCATGTTTTTTTTACGATACGCAGGAGTTTAGTGACTTAGAGCTTAACAGCGCTCGCGGATAGCACAGGAAAAATGCCGGTTTTGTGAACTATTACCAGACTTGTTTCGAAAATAGCTTTCGCTCCCTGTGCTAGATTAAAGCCTGACTCAAGCCCGATCGCCGGGTCTTTGTTCAAGGTTGACTAAATTGGAGTGAGATGGGGAACCCCATGGGAAAGACAAACAGAATATCGCTGACCCTGTGCACGATCACGCTGCTGATCAGCCAGGGATTGATTGCGGGCGACCTCGAGCGCAGACAGGCAAAGCGCATTCATGACCGGCTTACCGGCATTAACGCGCCGAACGCCACCATCGATGCGATGGAATCGCTGTTAGTGGCCGAACCGATTACGGGCGGCAAGTCAGCCGCGCAATTTGCGATCGACCCTTCACTGAATCCGGCCGCGTGGTCGTTTTACAATGTCACGCTGAAGAATTTCGCAGCCCCTTGGACCAACGAGGAACAGACTGTTTTCACCCCGTTGAACGATTACACCGCGACCGTCATCGGCGCGATACGCGACGGGCACGATTTCAGAAGAATCCTTTACGACGATATCCTCTACGTCGGCAACGCTTCCGGAATCGGCAGCTACTCTCCGAGCAACAACAACCATTACGAGGCGCTGGAGGCGCTCGATCCGGCCGGAAACGGCAATCTCTTCGATACCCTCCAGCAAACCACGCAGAGCGCCGTTTCTCCGCTGCCCTCCACCGCGACCGCCGGCATCATGACGACGCGCGCCGCATCGATGGCGTTTTTCTCGGACGGCACCAACCGCGCGATGTTCCGCTTTACGCTGATGAACCATCTGTGCACCGACCTGGAACCGATCAAGGACGTTTCGCGCACGCCCGACCGCGTGCGCCGCGACGTATCCCGCAGCCCCGGCGGCGACAGCCGGATTTTCCTGAACGCCTGCGTCGGCTGCCATGCCGGCATGGACGGCATGGCGGGCGCCTTCGCCTACTACGAGTGGGACTACACCAACGACAAGTCCGACGGCAGCCTGCTCTACACCGAGGGCGCGGTCTCCAACAAGCACAATATCAACCAGGACAATTTCAGGCCCGGCTACCTGACCACCGACGACAGCTGGGTCAACTACTGGCGCAATGGTCCGAATTACCTGCTCGGCTGGTCCGACAATCGCCTCGAAACCCCGCTGTTCAAGGACGACAAGAATAATACTGTCGGCAACGGGGCCAAATCGCTGGGCGAGGAACTCGCCAACAGCGACGCGTTCGCCCAGTGCCAGGTCGACAAGGTTTTCGAAACGCTCTGCCTGCGCGGCCCAGCGGAATACTACGATCAGGATCGCGTGGTTCGCGACAGCATCGTAAATAATTTCAAGACGACCTATAACTACAACATGCGGGAAGTTTTTACCGACGTTGCCGCTCACTGCAAGGGGAACTAGCACCATGTCGATTTCCCGATACCTTACCCGGATTTTCCTGTTGCCATGCCTCGCGTTGCTGGCGGTTTCCTGTAGCGACGGCGTTGGCACCACGTCGAACCCGAACCTGTCGGACGGCGGATCCGGCTATAGCGGCCCGGCCGCAAGAACCCCCGACATCCGCGCTTTCCAGACCCACTTTTACAATAACCTGTACACCGACAATCGCTGCGGGCAGTGTCACGGCGTAGGCCAGAATCCCGCTTTCGTCGATAAAGCGGACGTCAACGCCGCCTATATCGAGGCGATTCAAATCGTGTCGCTGTCGAATCCAGGGAGCTCCGACGTCGTGGCCAAGGCCCGCACCGGCCACCATTGCTGGCTTTTTTCCGCCAACGACTGCGCCGACACGATCGAGAGCATGATCGTCAACTGGGCCTCGGGCTCCAACATCACCGCCGGGCGACCGATCCAGCTAACCGCACCGGCGCACGTCGACCCGGGTGACGCCAAGTCGTTCCCGGATCTCGCAACCGATGACGGTTTGACCCAGAGTTTCGCCGACACCGTACATCCGATCCTGGTGGCGAACTGCCAGAATTGCCACAAAGACAATGCTAGTTCGGCGCAAGCCCCGTTTTTCGCCAACAGCGATTCCGCCAGCGCCTACGATGCGGCCAGGCCGAAGATGGACATAGACACGCCTGCGAATTCACGCCTGGTAGTGCGCCTGCGTGAAGAATCGCACCAATGCTGGACCAACGATTGCGCTGCCGACGCGCAAACCATGCAGGATGCAATTACCGTGTTCGCCAATGGCATTCTACCGACACAGGTCGACCCGGTGCTGGTCACCAGCAAAGCGCTCAACCTCGGCGACGGCATCATTGCCTCCGGCGGCAACCGTCACGAGGCAGACCAGATCGCGCTGTGGGAATTCAAGAGCGGTCTCGGCAGCCCCGAAGCCATCGATACCAGCGGTAAAACACCGGAAATTAATCTGCAACTGGGGGGTTCGTACCAGTGGCTTGGCGGCTACGGTCTTGATCTATCCAATGGTGGCTATGCCTATTCGAATAATATTGCTAGCCGCAAGCTGAAGGAGCGGATCGAATTGACCGGCGAATACGCTATCGAGGCCTGGATAATACCGGCCAACGTTGCGCAGGCAGGCGCCACCATCCTGGGATACTCCGATGGCACGCCACGAAACTTTTCGCTCGACCAGGAAATGTACGACTACCGTTTTTACAACCGGGTCGACGACCCCGATCCGCTATCGCTGGACGGCGAACCGTTCTACACCACTGGCGACAGCGGCGAGGAAATCGCGCAGGCGAGCCTGCAGCACGTGGTTGCGAACTACGATCCGTTCGTCGGTCGTACCGTCTACGTGAACGGCGCGTTGGTCATGGCCGCCGACCGCGGTCCTGCCAGTACTTCTATCGGCAATGTAGTCTGGGACGACAATTATGCGTTCGTCATCGGCGCCGCCGATGCCGGCGGCGGCAACGACTGGGATGGCCAGGTGCGCCTGGTCGCGATCCACAACCGCGCATTGACGCCGGCTCAGATCCAGCAAAACTTCGATCTGGGCGTAGGCGCCAAGTTTTACCTGCTGTTCTGGGTCGGGCACCGCGTCAACCCGGGTGATCCGAACGACCAGAGCTATATCCTGGTCGAGGTGTCGCAGTTCGATAACTACAGCTACCTGTTCAGCAACCCGATGTTCATCAACCTGGACTCGACCTGGACGCCGACCGCCGATATCCCGATCAAGGGTATGCGCATCGGCATCAACGGCAAGGAAGCGCTGGTGGGCCAGGTCTTCGCCAACATCGACGTTACGGTGAACGCTGCCGACTACGACTATGCGCAGCTGGGACAGAACCTGTCGCCGCTCGGTACCGTGATCGCGGTCGAGAAAAACGTTACCAGCGACGAATTCTTCCTCACTTTCGAGACGATCGGTAACGTGGATCGCATCCCCGCCTTTTCCGAGGCGCTGCCGACCCCACCGATCCCGCCGACGCTGCCGCCGGTGCCGGTCGTATCCGATATCGGGGTGCGTACCTTCGAGGAAATCGCCGCCACCATATCGGCGATTACCGGAGTCCCGGTTAACGATACCCGTACCTTTGGCAACCCGGTTTCGGTCAAGGGCACCTACGACAGCTATATTCAGCAATTGCCGACGGTCGAATCGATCGACGCCTTCCTGCCGTCGCACCAGATGGCGGTCGCACAGCTGGCACTGGCCTCCTGCAACACGCTGGTCGAAACCAACCCGGGATACTTTGCATCCTTCAACATGAGCCAGAATGCGCAAACCGCGTTCGGGCCGCCGCCCCCGGCAACCTATTACAATCCGCCGCAGCCGTCGGGTGCACCCTCGGCGCAGCAGGATGCCAACCGCGCGGCGATCACCGATCCGTTGCTGACCGCGGCGATGAACGTGGTCGGCGATTTATCCCCCATGAACCTGACGACCCAGCCTGACTCGGTGGACGTTCGCGGCATGTTGTCTTCAGGCGCAACCCAGGACCTGGATTCGGCGCTCGGGGGCGATGCTTACGAGAGCCTGGTCACCGAAATGTTGGGCTGCACGCCACCACCGCTGCCGGCGGTCCAGGAATGTGCCCCGGACAATTCGGTTAACCGTACCCGGCAAATCGTCAAAGCTGTATGTGCTGCTGCCGTCGGTAGCGCCGTCATGCTAGTACAATAGGATCGAACAAATGGCCAGATTCAACAAAAATCAGTATCTGCACCCGGACGCACCCCTGCTTCATGAAGATCATGGCAGGCCGCTGAGCCGCAGGCAGTTTATTCGCCAGGGGTTCATGACCGGCTCGGCAACCGTGCTGTCGGGAGGCCTGCTCGGCACCCTGCTCACCAATCCGGCATTCGCAGCAATCTCACCCGATTTGCAGGCGCTGCAGGGTTCGATCGGCTGCTCGCTGGTGCCATCGGGCGCTGGCGCCAGCGTACCGTTCATCTGTTTCGATCTCGCAGGCGGCGCCAATCTCGCCGGCTCGAACGTGCTGGTCGGCCAGGGCGACGGGCAAATGGACCTGCTGTCGACCGCCGGTTACAACAAGCTGGGGCTGCCAGGAGACATGCTGCCCGGGCAGGTCGATCAGGGCAATTTGCTCAATCCCAGCAACGGCGATTTCACCAACAGCGAATTGAACCTGGTATTTCATGCTGACAGCGCGATGCTGCTCGGCATCCGTGAGAAAGCCGTCAACGCCATCGCCAGCGGCCGTATCGACGGCTGCGTGATTCCGGCGCGCTCGGACAACGACACCGGCAACAACCCGCACAGCCCGCTCTACGGCCTCGTCATGACCGGTGCGCGCGGCGAAGTCGTCGACCTGATCGGTTCGCGCAGCAGCGTTTCGGGCGGTAACTCGATGGCGCCGCCGATGCACATCAACCCGGAATTTCGCCCGACCAAGGTCGATCGTCCCAGCGACGTGACCGGCATGGTCGACGTCGGTGACCTGACCCAGGTGCTCGGCGCCGACGACGTCACCGCGGTGATGGAGTCGATTGTGCGCGCGACCCACAAAAAACTGAAGCTCGCGGACATTAATACCGAATTGGCCAACGACGCGGTCATCAAGGACCTGATCCGCTGCAACTACCTGAAGGCCGCCGACATCACCGATCGTTTCGCGACGATCCCGGTCGATCCTCTGGAAGATGCCAATATCCTGTCGGCATTCGGCGTCGCAACTGCAAACGACCTGAACGACAACGAGTTTCGTAAAACCGCCTCGATCATGAAAATGGTGCTGAACGGTTACGCGGCCGGCGGCTGCGTCACGATGGGCGGCTACGATTACCACACCGGCGATCGCACCGTCGGCGAGAACCGCGACCTGCGCGCCGGGCGCTGTATCGGCGCCTGTCTCGAATACGCCCAGATCCTCGGCAAGCCGCTGATGATTTACGTGTTCAGCGACGGCTCGGTGTTCAGCAACGGCATGCCCGACAACTCCCTCAGCACGGGGGCAGACGATACCCTGGTGCTCGGCGGCGAGGGCAAGGGCCAGTGGACCGGCGACAATTCGTCCACCGCCTGCTCCTTTTTCCTTGCCTACGATCCGGCCAAAAACGTTCCGCTGTGGACTGGCGGGGACCCCCGGACACCGGAGCTGCATCGCCAGATCGGCCGCATGACGTCCGGCGCGTCGGTAGTCACGTCGGCCACCCCGGCGGCCAACAACGTCAACCTGCTGGTCAACATGGTGCTGCTGAACTTCATGGCGCTGAACGGAAAAATTGCCCCCGGTGACACGTCGGCCTTCACCACGGCCTTTCCGAACCACGGCCTCGGCAGCAACCTGGAAAATTACATCGCGTTTGGTAACATACTGCCGCCCTAACCAGACGAAATAACGTCCCATGCAATACTACCGGGCAGGCGGACCCGACAGCGTGCTGTCGCTTGCGGGCGGTCTGCTGATCGCGTTCACGCTCTTATTCGGCCCCGAGCCTGCCGTTGCGGCCTGGCACCAACAGCAGCGCGATATCATGGGCACCCGGATAAGCGTCGAGCTATGGCACGACGAGGACTGGGCCGCGGCCGATTGCAGCGAACGAATCTTTACCGAAATGCGCCGTATCGAGGCGCTGATGAGTTCTTACATCGACAGTAGTCGGCTGTCTTACATCAACAGCAATGCCGCGGTATCGGCGGTCGAGATCAGCGACGAAATGCGGCTGTTGATAGAAAAATCCCTATATTTTTCGCAGATTTCCGACGGGGCCTTCGACATCACCTACGCCAGCGTGGGTTACGCCTACGATTACCGCAAACGCCAGCAGCCCAGCGACGCGGAGGTTGCCTCGAATCTCGAAGCCATCGACTATCGACACATCAAACTTGAAGGTAACAGGATCCGCTTTGCGCATGGCTCGGTACGCATCGACCTGGGCGGTATCGCCAAGGGTTACGCAATAGACCGCGCGGCCGAAATCGTCGCGCAGTGCGGCATCGACCGGGCGATGGTCAGCGCTGGCGGCGACAGCCGCATCATCGGCGATCGCGGCGGCCAGCCCTGGATCATCGGCATACAGAATCCGCGTGACCCGACCGGCGTCGCGCTACGCCTGCCGCTAAGCGACAGCGCGATTTCGACCTCCGGCGACTACGAACGTTTTTTCATCGAACACGGCGATCGTGTGCACCATATCATCGACCCCGCCACCGGGCGCTCGGCAAAAAAGAGCTGGAGCACGACAGTTACCGGTCCTGACGCGATGACAACCGACGCATTATCTACTACTATTTTTATTATGGGCGCGGTTAAAGGTCTTGCCCTTATCGAAAGCCTCGACGGAATCGACGCGATCATCATCGATAGCGCCGGAAAAGTTCATTATTCCTCGGGTTTTGAGCCACCCGGAACAGAAGGATACTAGTCCTTAAAGTAGAGACCTATGAAATATATTAGCCTGATTAGCCTGCTTCTCGTCAGCCTGGCCCTGCCGGCCGTGGCGCAGCAGACCACCGACGTAGGCGCGCCCGAGGAAGGATCGCTAGATGCCAATATCGAGGCGTTGAAAAAAGAGGTCCTGTCGCTGAATCGCGACTTGTTCATCCTCGAAGAGGACCTGCTGTTTCCGTCGAACACCCAGTTCAGCATCTTTCTGTCGATGGACGCGGGCGCACTGTTCAGCCTCGACTCGGTACAGCTCAAGATCGACGACAAGAATATCGCCAACCACCTCTACACCGAACGCGAACTGGCGGCGCTCAAGCGCGGCGGGGTGCAACGCCTTTATATCGGCAACCTGCCCTCGGGCGAGCACGAAATCGTCGCGATTTTCACCGGTATAGGACCCAAGGGCCGCGACTACCGACGTGGCGAAACTATCGTCATAGAAAAAACCACCGAACCCCAGTTTGTCGAGTTCATGATTGCCGATGACACCGGTAAAGAACAGCCACAGTTCGATGTACGCGTCTGGGAATAGATCCCGTCGACATCGCGGGAATAGCAGATCGGGTAGAGTCAAATGCTACCTGATCGCGCTGTTTTGCTATTGCTTCTGGCTGCCCCTGGACGCCGTCGAGCTCGGCGAGCACCGGGTCGTCGATCTCGATTACGGGCGCGCCCTGTACCAGTATTTCCAGGGTAACGAGCTGCTCGCGATAACCCACCTGATGATTGCCGCCGAAAGCCCGCGCACCCGCACGCAAAAGGATGAATCCAATCTGTTACTGGCCGACCTTTACTACGCTTACGAGCTTTACGAGGAATCGCGTCAACTGTTCGCCGAGCTTTTGACCGCCGAGGTATCCGACTCGGTACAAAACCGGATCTGGTTTAACCTCGCCCGGCTCAGATATGAACAGGGTTACTACGACCAGGCCCGGGATCTGTTGTCGCGGATCAACGATCGCCTGCCTGCGAACATCGAGACCGAGCGGAAGTACCTGCTGACCAACCTGTATCTCGGCAACCGCCAGTATGACGAGGCCACAGATCTGAGCAACCAGATCGATCCCGGGTCAATCTGGAAGATTTACTCGCGTTACAACCTTGCGGTGTCGATGATCGAGGACGATCGCTACGAGCAGGGAAAGACCTTACTCGAGCGGATCGGTAAATCAGAAGCCACGACGACCGAGCTGCTGGCGCTGCGGGATCGCGCCAACCTGTCGCTGGGCCTGAAGCAATTGCGCATGGAACTTCCCGAAGCGGCACTCGAGAGCCTGTCGCGTATCCGCCTCGAGGGCCCCTTCAGCAACCAGGCACTGCTGGCCTCGGGCTGGGCCTGGTATCGGCAGAACCAGTTCGACAAGGCGCTGCTGCCCTGGCGTGTGCTGCTGCGCCGCAACGCGGTCGACGCGGCAACCCAGGAAGCGATCCTGGCGATACCATCCAGCTACGCCGAATCCGGACAGAATCTGCTCGCGGTGCGTAACTACGAAGCGGCCGCGAAACAGTTCGATGCCCAGCTGCAGCTGCTCGATGGCGCGGTGGCGTCGATCGAAAACGACGGCCTGATCGCGGCCTTGCGCGAAAACGCGCTTCTATACACCCGCCGCAGCCTGCAGAGATTACCGCCGAGCTCGGACGTGACTCCGCAGTTGCATACCCTGCTGGCCTCGGCTGAGTTCCAGCGTGAAATCAGACGCTATCAGCAGCTGCTCGATATCCGTGACTCGCTGCACTACTGGGGCAACAATTTCCCGGCGCTGGAACTCATGCTCGAGGAGCGGCGCCGGGGTTTCGAGCAGAGGCTACCGCAGCTGCAGCGAACCATCAATTTCGATCGTCTCGAACTGCTCGTGGACCAGCGCGACCGGTTCGCCACCGAGGTCCAGGCGATCGAATCTAGAGAGGATTATCTGGCCCTGGCCAGCCCGCAGGAAATGGAACATTTCGACAGACTGCGGCGCGTTAGCGACACAATCGAAAAAATCGGCGCACAACGCAACACCGGGTATCAGCAGGACATGCTACGCCTGCTGTCCGGGTTGCTGCATTACGAGATCGCGACCGACTACCCGGTACGTTTCTGGAAAACGAAGAAACAACTGATCTTGCTCGACCGGGCGCTGGACGAGTCGAAACAACGCGCCGATTCGCTGCGCCGTATCAGCGAACGCACTGGACTCGAGTTTAAAATTTTCGAAGGCCGCATCCGTGGTCAGATCGAGCGCATCAAGAACCTGCGCAGCAATGTCACCGCACTGCTGCTGCAGCAGGAAAACCATATCAACGGGCTTGCAATCGAGGCGATTCGTCAACAACAACAGCATATCTTGCAGCTGCGGCTGAGCGCGCGCTTCGAACTGGCCAAGCTTTACGACAAACTGGCGGCGGAACAATGATCGCCAGGCTGGTCAATCGAATACTCGTCCTGCTACTCGTCGCGGCCATGGCTGCCTGCGGCACAAACGGTGTCGATATCGGCCCGACGATCGCCGATCTGGAAAAACTGTCGCCCCTGATCGACGCGAGCGAACAGGAACCGGCGGCGACCTTCGCCGTGGACCGGCAGCAGGTGATCGAAAGCTTTCGCGCGCTGGTCGAGATTACCGCCGAGGGCGGTGGCACCGGCGACGAACTGCGACGCCTGGCCGACCTCGAACTCGAATCCAGCCTCGACAACCGGATCGCCGACGACGAGGGCACTCAGCAGCGCGGGACCGAGGAAGCCCTGCATGCCATCGGTATCTACGAGGCCTACCTCGAAAAATACCCGCAGCGTGAAGACAACGATAAGATCCTGTACCAGCTGTCACGCGCCTACGCGCTCGAATCCGAATCTGATAAATCGTTTGCGGCGCTGAGCCGCATCGCGCGCGAGTATCCCCAATCGCAATACATCGACGAAGTGCAGTTCAGGCGCGGTGAAAACCTGTTTGTCGCGCGCGACTACGTAGCGGCGGAACAGGCTTACGGTATCGTCGTCAACTCACACCCGGACTCGCTGTTTTACGAGAAAGCCCTGTACAAGTACGGCTGGACCCAGTTCAAGCAAAGCCGCTATCGCGACGCACTCGACAGCTACACGCGTCTGCTCGATGTCAACCAGGAAAACAGAAATATCGACCAGATAACTTTCAGCCCGGAGCTGTCGCGAGCCAACCAGGAACTTCTCGAGGACGTGGTGCGGGTGGTGTCGCTTACCTTTTCCTACCAGGACGATAAGTACTACATCGCGCGCTACTTTGCCGAGAATGGCAGGCGCGATTATGAGCCCCTGCTCTACCTGAAGCTGGGTGAGCTGTACCTGGACCAGAAACGTATCGTCGACGGCTCCGACCTGTTTCTCGCCTACACCAAGGAATATCCTTATTCGCCGCATACACCCTATTTTCACCAGCGCGCCATCGAGACTTTCCAGCAGGCCGGGTATTCAGACCTGGTACTCAAGGAAAAAATCGCCTTCGTCGATCGTTACGATGTCAACGGCGAGTATTGGACGCTGCAGGCGCCCGAAACACGACAGGCGCTTTCGCAGGCCCTGGTGCTGCACATGACCGAACTGGCAACCCACTTCCACGCGCTCGCGCGCAAAAGCAAAAAGCCGCGTGACTACCAGGTCTCGGCAGGCTGGTACCGACGCTTCCTGAAGTCCTTTCCAGATGATCCCGAGGCCCCGCGAATCAACTTCCTGCTCGCCGAGGGCCTGTACGAGGCCGGCCAATATCCGCAGGCGATAGACGAGTACCAGAAAACGGCGTACAGCTACGGTCCTCACCAGGATAGCGCCGAAGCGGGTTACGCTGCGTTGATCGCGTTCGATGCCCTGTTCAAGACCACCAACGCAAGCGATATTCTTGCACTGCGCCAGAAACGCATTCAGTCGGCGGTTCGCTTTACCACGACTTACCCCGACGACCCGCGTCTGGCGACGGTTGAATTACAGACCGCGCAACAGTTTTTCGAATGGAAGAATTATCCTGATTCGATCGCATCGGCCAAACGCCTGATCGAAAATAAAAAAGTCGATAAAGCAACCCGGCAAACCGCGTGGACGATTCTCTCCGACGCGCAGTTCTCGACCGGGGATTACGCCGCCGCCGAACAGTCTTACCTGATCCTGCTCTCCTTCATACCGCAGCAGGATAAGAAGCGGCAACCGGTGCGCGAGCAAATAGCGGCGAGCATATATAAACAGGGAGAGATCGCGCGCGATGCTGGCAACCACCTGCTGGCGGCGCAGAATTTTTCGCGGCTCGGCCAGGTCATCCCGGAATCCCCGAAGCGTGCTGTCGCCGACTACGACGCCGCAACCGCCTATCTGCAGCTGGAAGACTGGCCCACTGCGATTTCACAACTGGAGGCGTTTCGCAAACGTTACCCGAAGGAAAAGAAACTCAACGACGGCGTTACCGAGAAGCTTGCGCTGGCCTATAGCAAGAATGGCAACCAGTCGCTGGCCGCTCGTGAAATCCTCGCGCTGTCAAACATGCCCGGATCGCCAGAACGGAAACGGGACCTGATGTGGCGGGCCGCAGAACTTTACCAGGAGTCGGGGCAGCCCGATCGCGCCATTGCCATCTACAAGAATTATGTCAAGGCCTACCCCTACCCGCTGGAGCGCTCGATGGAGTTACGCCACAAGATCGCCGAGTCGTATCGCGCCAAGAACGACACCAGAAACCTGCAATTCTGGCTCAACGATATCATCCAGGCGGATGCCCGGGCCGGGGCTCAGCGCAATGCCCGCAGCAAGTATCTCGCCGCCACCGCGAGTCTCGAGCTGATAGCGCCGCTGCAGCAGTCCTATCAGAATGTGAAGCTCACCATACCGCTCAAGACCAGCCTGGGGAAAAAGAAGAAACTAATGCAGCAATCGATCGACGCCTATAGCAAGGCGATGAAATACCAGGTACAGGAGGTGACCACCGAGGCCACTTTCCAGATCGCCGAAATTTACCGCAACTTTGCCAGGTCGCTAATGACTTCGCAGCGGCCCAAGGGTCTCGATGAAGAACAGCTGGAAGAATACGAACTGCTGCTCGAAGAGCAGGCGTTTCCATTCGAGGAAAAGGCGATCGATATCCATCTCGCCAATTTCAAACGCATCCCCGCCGGAACCTACGACGAACCGACCAAAAAGAGTCTGCAGGTTCTCGGTGAAATGATGCCATTTCGTTTTGCCAAGATAGAAAGCGCCGATACCCATGTCGATATTCAATAACAGAAAGGTCCTGCTGCTCGCGGTGCTGATGCTCGCAGCCTGCCAGTCGGTGCCCGAGCCGGCCCCGCAGCCCGAGCCGGTGACCGCGCCCGAGCCGGTCGTGGAACAGGCGCCGCCGCCCGAGCCGGTGGATTTCAATCAGCAGTTCTACGAGGAGGCCATCGGCACGCTGAAAAGCGGTAAGACCGGGCTTGCGCTGGAACTGCTAATACAGGTTAGCAGCGACGCGCCCGATAAGCCCTTTGTCTTTACCAACCTCGGCCTGGCCTATTTCAAGCTGCAGAAAATGGACCTTGCCGAAAAAGCCTTCGAGGAAGCGATTAAACGCGATGACGGGGATGCCGTCGCGCATAACCACCTCGGTATATTGCAGCGCCAGAAAGGCGAATTCCAGGACGCGCGCGGGCATTATCAGCGCGCCATAGACGCCGATTCGGACTATGCGCTGGCTTACCTCAACCTGGGCATTCTGTTCGATATTTACCTGCAGGACCTCGAACAGGCCTTGCGGCATTACCAGAAGTATCAATCGCTGGTCGGTGAAGAAAACGCCCAGGTCGCTGCCTGGATTGTCGATATCGAACGGCGCCTGAAACCGGCCACAGCAAAATCACAGGGATAAAAATGAGAAAACTTTCGCTACAAATTGTACTAATCTTTGCTATTTGTGTAATGGCAAAAGTTAATGCGCAGGACAGGTTGCAGATGGAAGGCACCGAGATTACGGGTAACAAGGAATTACCTCGGGTCCTGTACATTGTTCCATGGAAATCGGTAGAGCGTTTCGAGCTGACTTCGCCGCCGATCGTCAGCATATTGGACCAGAAACTGACCCCTATCGATCGGGCATCATTTAAACGAACTATTCACTACCACGACGCCATATTTTCAAAGGCAAAGCTGGACTGACCCAGCGACAGGCTAAACACAGCGGAGATTCTCGCGATGAACGAAATGCTAACTACAGTAATCAGGTTTTTCCAGGATGGCGGCCCTTTCATGTATCCGATCCTGGCGGTATTGGCCATCGGCCTTGCGATTACGCTGGAGCGCTGGCTACACCTCAGTTTCGCGCGGGCGAAGAATCGCCGCATGATCGCCAAGCTGATGCCGCTGATGGCCAGGGGCGACGTGACCGGCGCCAGTCAGCTCGCGCAGAAATCGAATGCCACGGTCAGCCGCATCCTGCTGCAGGGCATGGAACACTACAAGTCCGCACGCCGGCGCGACGATTTCGAGGCCGCGATGGATGAAAGCATCATGGAAGCGATTCCGCGGCTCGAAAAAAGGACGCATTACCTGGCAATGTTTGCCAATATCGCCACCCTGCTCGGCCTGCTCGGCACCATTATCGGTCTGATCAAGGCGTTTACCGCCGTCTCCCAGGTGGATCCGTCGATGAAAGCCGAGATCCTCTCCACCAGTATTTCGGTAGCGATGAATACCACGGCCTTCGGTCTGATCGTCGCGATCCCGCTGCTGTTTTTCTACACTGTATTGCAGACCAAGACGACCGAAATTGTCGACAGCCTGGAAATGACGGTCGTCAAGTTCGTCAATCACCTGTCACGCACTAAAGACAGCAGCCAGTAGTAAATCCGATGCCGAGACGGATACAACGCCGCAGGAACCCAGCGGTCGAGCTGAATATCACCGCCTTCATGAACCTGATGGTGGTGCTGGTACCGTTCCTGTTGATGACCGCGGTATTCAGCCATATCACCATACTCGACCTGAACCTTCCGCCACCCGGCGCCATGGATACGAAGCAGCCGAAGCAGCCGCCCTACGAGCTGCGCGTGACCATACGCAAGAATATGCTGGTGTTATCCGATAACCGCCTGGGCCTGATACAGCGCATTCCGGCAAAAGACAAGGAGCATAACTTTGCCCAGCTCAAGGAAACCCTGAAACAGGTCAAGGCGCGCATCCCGGACCATACCAATATCACCATCCTGGCGGAACAGCAGACGCGCTACGACGACCTGATCTCGGCGATGGACAGCTCTCGCTCCTACCGCGTCCAGGTTGACGGCGAGTGGGTGTTTGCAGAACTGTTCCCCGACATATCGATCGGCGATGCCGCGAAGTAATCCGAGGAAATCGATTCGATGAAAGGTTCCAGACGCGCCAAACGTATGCAGCAACGCCACGCTCGCGGGCAAAAACGCAACGCCATGCTGAACATGGTGTCGCTGATGGATATTTTCACGATCCTGGTTTTCTTCCTGCTGGTCAACGCGACCAGCTCCGAAGTCCTGCCCTCGCCCAAGAATATCGTGCTGCCGGAAGCCGCGGCGGAGAAACTACCGTCGCGTAACCTGGTTATCGCCGTCGACCGCCGCGTGATCCGCCTGCAGGGCAAGGCCATCATCACCATCGAGGATGCGCTCAAGGGGGACCGGAATTCGATCAAACCGCTGTTTGACGCGCTCAGGCTTGCATCGGTGTCGGTCAAGAACATTACCGACAAGAAGGGTGTCACCATAATGGGGGACCAGGAAATTCCCTATGGCCTGCTGAAGAAGATAATGCTGACCTGCGCCGGCGCCGAATATACCAATATTTCCTTCGCGGTAAATCAGAAGGCGTCCGCAACCTGATGGCAAAAACGACCGCTATTCGCGAACCCAACCTGCCCTGGGTCGATCACTCCGAAGACCGCGGCTTTCGCTGGCTGATGATCATCATGCTGGTGCTGTTTCTGAGCGCCGGCCTGGTGTTAAACCAGATCAAGCTACCCGAAGTGGTGCAGAAAAACCTGATCGACGTATCGCCCCGGCTGGCCAAGCTGATTCTCGAGAAGCAGAAAGTCAAACCGCCGCCGAAAAAAGAACCCCCCAAGGAAGAGGTAAAGAAAAAGGAACCGGAGAAGAAAAAGGAGCCGGAGAAAAAGAAGGAGCCGGAGAAAAAGAAGGAGCCGGAGAAAAAGAAGGAGAGCGCGCGTGACGTTGCCAAGCAGAGCGGGCTGATTGCACTTAGCGATGAACTCGAAGACCTGCGCGAGAGTTTCGATCTCGACGATACGCTCAAACTGCCGCAGCAAACCGCCGGCAAGCAGGAGATCAAGGTCGCCAGTACCAGCGACCTGCTGACCTCGAGCGCATCTCAATCGAGCGGCGGGATCAAGACCGATACCCTGAACCGGACCATCAGGACCAACGAGTTGACGCAGCGCCAGACCACCAGGGTCGAGAGTAAAATCGAGTCTGATGAAAAGCTGGCCAAGGCCACCACGTCGAAGCAGCAGTCGGGCACGGGTTCGGGCGGGAACAAGCGCAGCGCCGATGAAATCGAACGCGTCTTTCAGCAAAACAAGGGCAGTATCTTCAACCTCTATAACCGGGCCTTGCGCAAGAATCCGTCGCTGGCGGGCAAGGTCGTGGTCGAATTGACGATCATGCCTAACGGCGCGGTCACCGCTGTCAGAATTCTGTCGAGCGAGCTCGGCGACGAGGCGCTCGAGCGAAAGCTGGAATTGCGTATAAAGAAGTTCAAGTTCGCCGCGGCCAACGTCGCCGAAATAACGGTCACCTACCCGATCGACTTCCTGCCATCCTGACGGCTTCCGCCGCAATCGCCATTGCGCCTGACCGGGTGCCGTATTTGACGCGGCCGGTGGCGGTTGGCATCAATTTCACCTGGCGCCCGGGGTCCGCCCGAAACCCGCGGTAAAGTTCCGGTACCGCCATCGACCGCCGTATTCGGCCGCAATCCCGGCGTGGAAACATCGTCTTTCTGGTCCCTGCAGATACCGGCAGGGTCTCAACATGGCATTTCGAAGTTTCATACCCGTGCTTGCCCTGGTGGTTAACTCTGGTCTCGCCCGGGCCGCGGAGTCCTGCGATTACGAGCTTCGCGACTTCGATGGCAAACGCTATCGGGCCACGGTAAATGGCGGGTCATCACCCTCCGGGCGACCTGGTGCCCTCCCTGTATCAGGGAAATGTCCGAACTCGAGCGCCTTTAACGCCGGAGCAGGTCCCGCGCCGGGTTCCGGGGGGTGGCTTTCGCAAACACCGACCGGGCAATAATTCTGGTTTACGTCGAACGCCTGGACGTCGGCCGCTTCGGCACCCGCACCGCGGGCGCCGGTGGCTTCATCAATATCAGCCAGAACGCCCGCGAGGTTTTGTATCTCGACACCTTTACCAGCGGCGGCCTCCAAGTCGGATGCCGCGACGGCGAGCTGCATATCGTTAAACAAGGGAACACCGCGAAATTTTTCGAACTGGTCGGCCATCCGACTTTCAGCGGCAAATACGCGCTCCGGCGCGGACAGCGTATTCTCAATATTACCGAACGCGCGGTGTTCGAGCTCGACGGGGGCGGACTTCGCCTGATCGAGATTGCTCCTGGCATCGACCTTGGGCGCTATATTCTGTCTAAATGGCCTTCGCACCACGCATCGCGGAGGAGATTTCGACCATGGATCCCTGGCCGTTCAGCGACTCGTAGATGATCAGGCTACCAGGATAACCGGACACTGCAGCGTATTGATGATCAACACCAGATCGTCCAGTTTTTGGTGGATTGAAACAATCGCGCAGTCATAGCTCGAACCTGATTGTACGAGGCCTTCAAACGCCTGCTCCCGGCTTACCCCGAGCAGCGATATATTGCCGACCGGGTGCTGCAACTGCCGCAGCAAATCCTGCCCGGCGTCGCTGTCCCCGGAGGTTTCAACGGAGGTAATTTCGATCTTTGCATGGCCGTAGTGGCGCAGCAATACCGACAGCGCCTGCGTCTGCTGTAGCGAATGTTCGCCGATCAGCAGGATTCTGTAGCTCCGCTCACCATGCCTCGGCTGGTAACGCCGTGAGCCGCTGCGTGCCAGGATCGTATAAGTCACGTCCAGCCGCGGTTTCAAACCGACGTCGCGAACACGGCCGCGCACGTATTCATAGCTCCAGGCAATCTTGAGTAACTGCGCTTCCCGCTGCAGGGTTTGTTCGAATTGCCTCGCCACGGAACGCAGCATACGCTGCATTTGAACGACGCTGGTATGGCGCTCACTGGCGGTCGTCAGGGTGATTTCGCGGGTACAGGGCAATCCGCTCAGCATCAGCAGGTCCTCGTCCTCGATGAACATTCCCTGCAGCTTCGAATCGACAGACGCGGCTATCTCCACCGCGAGGTTAACGATTGGAATCGCGTAGCTGCTTGCATCGGCCGCAAGGATTACGGTTTGCTCCTTTTTCTCGGGCAGGTCGGCGGGCATCAGCTGTCCTCCTTCGAGGGCGCCGCCTCGTCGTCACCACCGCGATGCGCAAACTGCTTCTGCAGGTTCTGCAGTTTTTCGATGCGCTGCTGAATCAGATAGTTGTAACTTTGCTCGGGGTAACTGCCCTGCTCATCCGCTTCGCCGGGTTGCATGCCAGACAGTAATTGCATCACCTCCGCGACCCGATCGACCGGGTATACGTGGAACAGCTCCTGCTCCACCGCGTCACGAACGTCCTTGTGCAGCATCAGGTGCACCCGGTTGGCGGACGGGATAATGACGCCCTGCCGCCCGGTCAGCCCGCGCTTCTTACAGATTTCGAAGAAGCCCTCGATCTTTTCGTTTACGCCGCCGATCGCCTGGATCTCGCCGAGCTGGTTTATCGAGCCGGTCACCGCCAGCGATTGCTTCAACGGGATGTTGCCGAGCGCAGACAGCAGCGCGCATAGCTCGGCCGCCGAGGCGCTATCACCGTCGACCTTGCCATAGGACTGTTCGAATGCCAGGCTCGCAGCCAACGGCAACGTTTGGTTCGCCGCATAGTGATGCGCCAGGTAAGACGAAAGGATCATGACGCCCTTGGAATGAATATCGCCACCCAGCTTGGATTCGCGCTCGATATCGACGACCCCGCTGCGCCCGAGCCGCGCGGTTGCGGTGATGCGCGAGGCCTGGCCGAAACGGAAACCGCCGATCTGTAACACCGATAAGCCGTTGACCTGGCCGGTTCTGTCGCCATCGGTATCGATCAGCCTGATGCCGCGCAAAACCTGCTCCTGCGTCAGTTCGCGGTAACGATCGCGTCGGTAATCCCGTTTCTCGATGGCGCGTTCGACGTCTTCGATCGCAATCGAGGCGTGATCATGCTTGCCTGCCCAGTAATTGGCCTCGCTCAGCAAATCGCGCATGTCGTCGATATGCAGGGACAACTTCTCGGTGTCGTCGGCGGCGCGCGACGCCTCTTCGATAAGCCTGCCCACGCTGGCCCTGTCCAGCGGTCGCGCCTCGCTTTTCTGCTGCATCGCCGCGACCAGGCGAGTATACCGCTGCACGTTTTCCGGGCTGCGGTCGGTGGTTCGCGAAAAGTCGGCCGAAACCTTGAACAGCTGGCCAAATTCTGGGTCGTACTCCTCGAGCAGATAGTAGAGCAGCGGCTCGCCGGTCAGGATAAGCTTGACATCGAGCGGGATCGACTCGGGTTCCAGCGATACGGTATTCGCCAGGCTCAACATCTGTTCCAGCGACTGGATCTTGATCTCCTCCGATTTCAGGGCCCTTTTCAGCCCGTCCCAGGCAAAGGCGCGCCGCAGCAGCTTGTCTGCATCCAGTATCAGGTATCCGCCGTTGGCGCGGTGTAACGCCCCGGGTTTGATCAGCGTAAAATCGGTGATCAGGGTTCCCATCTGCGAAACATACTCGATCCGACCGGTCAGATTCTGGTAGGTCGGGTTATCCTCGAACACGATCGGTGCGGTCTCGTTATCGGTATTGTCGACGATCACGTTGATGCTGTATTCATGATAAGCGGCGACACGACTGGCCATGTTGTTTGGCTGGTGCATCGGATCCGAGGGCAGGAATGCCTCGGCGTTGGTAATCGCGTTCTGCTTGACCTGCTGCAGGTATTCCATCACCTGCGGCTGGTTAAGATAGGTATTTTCCATCCACGCGATCAGCTGCTCCACGGTGTGTTCGGTGATTTCCTCGTTCAGCGCCTTGATGCGCTGGTGCAGCTCGCGCTGTAATAGCGGCATATCGCGGATGACTCCCTGCAGCTCGAGCTGAAGATCTGCGATCAACTTCTCGATGCGTTCCTTTTCCGAAGCGGGCAGTTTTTCATACTCCTTCTGGTCGAGCGGTCGTCCATTTACGACGGGGCCCAGGGTATAGCCGCCTGGGGTACGCATGATGACTATGCCCTTGTCCGTCGCTTCCTGGTTGATCCTGTTGAAAGCCTGCTCCTGGCGATCCTGGAATTCCTGTTCGATTTCCTGCCGTCGAGCGCGGTATTCCTCGCTTTCGAAGGACGACGGCAGCGAGGTCAGTAAATCCTCGACCAGCGACTCCATGTCGGCACGCAGCTTCAATCCCATGCCGGCCGGCAGTTTAAGCACCCTGGGCTTTTGCGGGGTTTCGAAATTATTGACGTAACACCAGTCCCAGCAGGTTTCCTGCGGCTTTGCATGTTGCCGCAATATTTGCTGCACCAGTTCGTTCTTGCCATATCCGGGATGCCCTAGCAGAAACAGGTTGAAACCGCGTTGCTCGATGTCCACACCGAACTCGATCGCTTCGAAAGCCCGGTCCTGCCCCAGCGGCTGTTCCAGCGGTTCGAGATCGGCCGTCGTCTGAAATTGGAACTGGCTCAGATCACAGGCCTGGTACAGTGATTTGGCATCGAGCGCCTTGATATTATTTTCAGCCATCCAGGTATATTCTCCCAAACGCCACTGCGATTAAACGATCTGGATCAATTGTATCGAAAAAATGTCTCGTGCAGATGCGCATAGCAAACAGCCGGGGCCATGCCGGGAACGCCGCTCGTCCCCCGTAATCGGCCAGGCGCCGCAGGCCAAAAAAAAAGCCCCGCAAATGCGGGGCTTTTCTTGTCGTACCGGCGAAACTCACATTTCGCCGCTATCGCGAGCGCAGCAGGCGAAATTACATCATTCCGCCCATGCCGCCCATGCCGCCGCCCATACCGCCCATATCAGGCATTCCATGGCCTTCATCTTTCTTGGGGGCATCGGCAATCATCGCTTCCGTCGTGATCAGCAGACCAGCTACAGAAGATGCGTTTTGCAGCGCGGAACGCGCGACCTTGGTCGGATCGAGAATACCCATTTCGATCATATCGCCGTATTCGCCGGTGGCGGCGTTGTAACCAAAGTTACCCTTGCCTTCTTCCACGGTGTTGGTTACCACGGAAGCCTCGTCACCAGCATTGGTAGCGATCTGGCGGATCGGCTCTTCGAGCGCACGGCGGGTAATATCGATACCGATATTCTGGTCGTGGTTATCGCCCTTGAGATCGGCGATCGAGGCGCGCGCGCGCAGCATCGCAACGCCACCACCGGCGACCACGCCTTCCTCGACCGCGGCACGAGTCGAATGCAACGCGTCTTCGACACGGGCTTTCTTCTCTTTCATCTCGATTTCGGTAGCGGCACCGACCTTGATTACGGCAACGCCGCCGGCCAGCTTGGCCAGGCGTTCCTGCATCTTCTCGGTGTCGTAGTCTGAAGTCGATTCCGCGATCTGGGCCTTGATCTGGGTGATACGGCCCTGGATGTCTTCGGCCGAGCCGGCACCGTCGACGATCGTCGTGTTTTCCTTGGTGATCGACACTTTCTTGGCCGAACCCAGATCATCGAGAGTCGTCTTCTCGAGACTAAGGCCCACTTCCTCGGAAATCACCTGTCCACCCGTCAGCACCGCGATGTCCTGCAGCATGGCCTTGCGGCGGTCGCCGAAGCCGGGCGCCTTGACCGCGCAGACCTTGACGATACCGCGCATGCTGTTGACCACCAGGGTAGCCAGCGCTTCGCCTTCGATATCCTCGGCGACAATCAATAACGGCTTGCTGGATTTGGCCACCGACTCGAGGATCGGCAGCAATTCACGAATGTTGGAAATCTTCTTGTCGAACAGCAGGATCAGCGGCTCTTCGAGTTCGGCCGACATGGTTGACTGTTCGTTGACGAAGTAAGGCGAGAGGTAACCACGATCGAACTGCATACCTTCGACCACGTCGAGTTCGTTATCGAACGAAGAACCCTCTTCGACCGTAATAACGCCTTCCTTGCCGACTTTCTCCATTGCCTCGGCGATGATATTGCCGACACTTTCGTCCGAATTGGCTGAAATGGTTCCAACCTGCGCAATCGCCTTGGTGTCTTCGCAGGGGGTCGAAATGCTGGAGAGATGGGTCACAGCAGCCGCAACCGCCTTATCGATGCCGCGCTTCAGGTCCATCGGGTTCATGCCCGCGGCGACGGCTTTCATGCCTTCGCGCACGATCGCCTGCGCCAGTACGGTTGCGGTCGTGGTGCCGTCACCGGCCACGTCGGAAGTCTGCGAGGCGACTTCCTTTACCATTTGCGCACCCATGTTTTCGAACTTGTCTTCGAGTTCGATTTCCTTGGCGACGGATACGCCGTCCTTGGTCACGGTAGGAGCGCCGAAACTCTTGTCCAGAACCACGTTACGGCCCTTGGGGCCGAGGGTAACCTTGACTGCGTTAGCCAGGATGTTTACGCCTTTGACCATACGCGTACGCGCATCGTCACCAAATTTTACGTCTTTTGCACTCATTTGAGTTTAACCTCTTTAAATTCCGAATTATTCAACAACAGCGATGATGTCATCTTCGCGCATAATCAGCAGTTCTTCGCCGTCGACCTTTATTTCGGTGCCGGAATATTTGCCGAAATAAACGGTATCACCGACCTTGACGTCGAGGGCCCGAATATCACCCGAGTCGGTGATCTTGCCGCTTCCGACCGCCAGGATTTCACCCATGCTGGGCTTTTCGGTTGCGGAATCGGGAATCACGATACCACCAGCAGTGGTCCGCTCTTCCTCCTTGCGCCTGACGATTACTCGATCATGCAGGGGACGAATGTTCATTGTTGCTACGCTCCGTAGTTTAACGTTAATGGCTTGCCACCCATGGGATGGGCTATTAAATGCTTCGCGAAATTAGCACTCGCGATAAGGGAGTGCTAATAATATTCAGCGTTTTTTCGTAGTCAAGGGAAATGGGGAGAATTTTGGCTGATTCAAGTGGGATACCGGTAAAAATCCGCCGTTTTTACCAATTTTGGCGAAATTAATCGTCCCTGCTGTACTTGACGCCGTCGATTACGTCGCTACGGCGAGGCTGCTGCGGGTGTTGATGTCCGGTTGTTACAGTCGCAGATACCACCATTCGTCTGGCGAGGCTGCCGACCATTCGGATACGCGCTGGCGGGAACAGCAGCAGGAAACCTATCGCGTCGGTGAAGAAACCGGGGGTAAGCAGTAACGCTCCAGCCACGACCAGACCCATGCCCTCGAGAATCTCCGTCGCCGGAAGTTCGTTTTCCCGCAGTTTCTGCTGCGCCCGGGTTAACGTCGAAAGCCCCTGTATTCTCAGCAACCAGACGCCGATCACGGCGGTCAACACCACCAGCAGTATAGTCCAGCCGGCACCGATGACCTGTCCCACCTGAATTAACAGGTAGATCTCGATTATCGGTACTACCAGGAACAGGGTTGCAATCAGCGGAAACATGAGCCTAACGAGCTATTAACATTGATTAATTTAAAATCTGAATTATTACTACAGTAATAATGAAGTCTTACTAAGATATGGTTAGCATATCACTTTATCAATCCAGCTCCCGGAATATCTGATGTCGGATCACTACCTGGTAATCACGTCATGGCCCGATCTCGACGCGGCCCGCCAGCAGGCGCGGGCCTGGGTGCAAAAAAAAATCGCCGCCAGCGTAAACATTTTGCCGCTGATGGACTCTATATACATATGGAAAGGAGAAATCAGGCATGGCAAGGAGCACAAGATCTTTATCAAGACCTGTGCTGCTCGAGTCGATGAATTGCGACGGGAAATCAATGCCGCTCATCCATACGCCGTAGCCGAAATACTCTGTTTTGAGATAGACTCTGGCGACCCCGATTACCTCGACTGGATAAAGCGTTCAACGCAATGAAAAGCCTCAAAAAAATAAGCGGACTGCTGCTGCTAGCATTGCTCGCCCATAGCGCCGTGCTGACGGCGCAGGACGATGAGTTACTGCCACCCGAAGAAGCCTTCGCGCTGACCGCCCGCGTCGAAGGCGATGCGCTGGTTGCCGAGTACCGGATCGCGCCCGGTTATTACATGTACCGCGAGCGGTTCGAATTTCGGATCGAATCCAGCGACGCGCCGGCGCGCTTCGGTGTCGCGGTAATTCCCGATGGTGAAATCAAGATCGACGAGTTCTTCGGCAAGATGGAGACTTACCGCGACAAGGTCACGATCAAGCTGCCGATAATCTACGAGAACGCCGCGGCGAGCAGGCTCGAGGTCAAGGCGGTAAGCCAGGGATGCGCCGATATCGGGGTCTGTTACCCCCCGCTCAAGCAGTCGCTCGCGGTCGATATCGCCTCCAGCGCGACGATCCTGCCGAGCGCATGGATCGCCCGCGACATCCCGCTGGAAAACATGGATCAGGACGTCGCGGCGCTGCAGGCGTTGCTGAGCCAGGTCACCGAGAATTTCGAAAACAATCGGCAGTCCGCTAGCGCTAGCGGCGAAAGCCTGCAGGACGCCGATCCGCTCGCCGCCCTGCAGGCGCTAGGCGCAGACATCGGCCTCGATGCCGACGACGAAATTCTGCATCCCGACGAGGCGTTTATCCTGTCCGCGAGGCTGGATGCCAACAATATCATCCAGACCAACATCCTGATGGCCAGGAACATTTACCTGTACCGCGAAAAAATCAAGATCGCGATGGCGCAGGGTACCGGGCACGAGCTCGGGGCAATCTCGGTACCGAGGGGCAAGAAAAAAGTCGATGAATTCCTCGGCCCCACCGAAGTCATTTACGACCAGGTCAACGTGTCGATTCCGATCATTTCCGCAGCCGACGCTAGCGGCCAGTTCGCGCTTTCGTACCAGTACCAGGGCTGCGTCGAGGATCGAATCTGCTATCCACCGATCACCAAGTACCTGGTGGTAAACGCCACCGACGGACTGGTACAGGTGGTCGATGACCTTAACAACGCCGGCAACCTGTCGACCGCCGCCGCTTCGAACGAGCAACAGGCTGCGCCGCCGGTTTCGGAACAGCAACAGTTTACTCAGCTGCTGGCGGACGAAAGCCTGCTGATCGTTATCGGCCTGTTTTTCCTGGCCGGCATCGGGCTCACCTTTACGCCCTGCGTGTTCCCGATGATCCCGATACTCTCCAGTATCATCGCCGGACAGGGTGCGACGATAACGACCCGCAAGGCCTTTTCCCTGTCGCTGATTTACGTGCTGGCGATGGCGGTTACCTACGCCACTGCGGGTGCAATCGTCGGTTATTATGGCGCCGAGTTCAATATCCAGATCTGGTTCCAGGATCCGATTATCCTGAGCGTATTCGCGACGATATTCGTACTGCTGGCACTGTCGATGTTCGGTTTTTACGAGCTGCAGATGCCCAGCGCGATCCAGTCGCGGCTGACCGCCATCAGCAATAGCCAGCAGGGCGGTACCCTCATCGGCGTCGGCCTGATGGGATTTTTCTCCGCGATAATCGTCGGCCCCTGCATCACCGCACCGCTGGTCGGCGCGCTGTTATTCATCTCGCAGACGCAGGACTGGCTGCTCGGCGGTCTGGCGCTGTTTGCCCTAGGGCTCGGCATGGGCGTGCCATTGCTGCTGATCGGGACCTCGGCAGGCAAGCTGCTGCCGCGCGCCGGCGGCTGGATGGATACCGTCAAGGCCATTTTCGGCGTGGTGCTGCTCGGAGTTGCGATCTGGCTGCTCGAGCGCATCCTGCCGGTCGGAATCACGATGGCGCTGATCGCCGCGTTGCTAATCGCATCGGCAATATACATGGGCGCGCTGGATTCGCTGGGCGAGGCCGCATCCGGATGGAGGCGGTTGTCGAAATCCCTGGGCCTGCTGATCCTGGTCTACGGGATCACCTACCTGATCGGCGCCGCCGCCGGTAGCAACGACCTGATCCAGCCGCTACGCGGCGTTACCGCCGCCAGCTCGGCGCAGTCCGGTCAGCATCTCAGTTTTCGCCCCATCAAGGGCAGCGATGGATTGCAGCTGGCGCTGAACGATTCGGTTCAGCAGGGGCGTAAAACCATGCTCGATTTTTACGCGGACTGGTGCATTTCCTGCAAGGAGATGGAAAAATACGCCTTTACCCATCCCGACGTCCTGGCGGCGCTTGCCGACGTCACAACCCTGCAGGCCGACGTTACCGACAACGACAGCGTCGACAGCGCTCTGATGAGTTCGCTGGGCATCTACGGCCCGCCCGCGATTCTGTTCTTCGACAGTAACGGCCGCGAGATTCGTAATCGCCGCGTGGTCGGCGAAATGTCGGGCGAGCGGTTTGCGGCCCACGTAAACGCCACCTTTCAGTGAATCGCAATTTCCTGATAATGCCGGCGCTCGCGCTGCTGTCGCTGCTTGCCGGCGCCCTGCTCTACCATCTTCTGCAGCCCGGAACGAACACGGACCGAGCAGCAGACGCCGCACAGGCCATCGAACTGCGGGCGATACCACTGGTCGATCTCGAGGAGCGGCAGTCGGTGGTCGGAGACTGGCAAGCTGACCTGCTCGTCGTTAATTTCTGGGCGCCCTGGTGCGCACCCTGCCGGCGCGAAATCCCGGCGTTGATCGAGGTCCACCGGACATATGCAGACAGGGGCGTGCGCGTGCTCGGCATCGCTTTCGATAACGCGACCCAGGTAATTCGATTCGCCACCGAATTCGGGATCGATTACCCGTTGTTCCTGGCCGGAAACCGCAGCGCGATGTACAACGCCGCTTTCAACAACCCGAGCGGCAGCCTGCCTTTCACCGCTTTGCTGGATCAGAATTTGCGCATTATTTTCCGGCATAACGGCGAAATTACGCCCGCGCAACTGCGCGAGCAGCTGGAAAAAGCACTGCAGTTCGCGGGCTGAACCTGTTTAATAAAAAAGTCGATAACGTCGGCAATCTAGCGCAGATCTTACTAAAACTGGACACTATCTGGTCGTTATGTGAAAATCCGACGATATTCACTGCCAGGCCCGTCACTCATTCAAATGACTACCATTCTGGTCCTACATGGCCCCAATCTCAACCTGCTGGGTACGCGCGAACCCGAGGTCTATGGATCCGACACGCTTGCCTCTATCAATCAACGCCTGGGCCAGATGGCGGAGCAGAACGGCGTGCAGTTGCAGACCTTTCAGTCGAACAGCGAGGGCGAAATCGTCAGCCGTATCCAGCAGGCCGGCGCAGAGCAGGTCGACTTTATTATCATCAATCCCGCGGCCTATACGCACACCAGCGTTGCAATCAGAGACGCGTTTCTGGCAACGCGGATTCCGTTTATCGAAACCCACTTGTCCAACGTCTACGCACGCGAAGAATTCAGGATGAATTCCTACCTTTCCGACCTCGCGATCGGTGTTATCGGCGGGTTTGGTAAAAACAGTTATCTGTTGGCCTTCGAAGCCGCCATCATTCATTGCAAGCAATCCGTAAAGAAGAGAGCCGAATAAATGGATATCCGCAAGATTAAAAAACTGATCGAACTGCTCGAAGAATCCGGAATCGCCGAGATAGAAATAAAGGAAGGCGAGGAATCGGTAAGAATCAGCCGGCAAGGCGCGGCCATAATGCAAACCGTTGCCGCACCAGGCATCGCCGGCGCAGCGCCGACTGCGGAGACGCAGCCGGCACGGGCTGTCGCGGCGAGCCCGCCGGAGGCGGAAACCGGACACCAGGTCAAGTCTCCGATGGTCGGGACATTTTACGCCGCCGCGTCGCCGACCTCGGGGCCATTCGTAACCCAGGGTCAGCAGGTTAGCGTAGGTGACACGCTTTGCATCATCGAGGCGATGAAGATGATGAACCAGATCGAAGCCGACAAAGCCGGCGTGGTGCGTTCGATCCTGGTCGAAAATGGCAGCCCGGTCGAATTCGACCAGGTGCTGTTCATTATTGAATAACAAAGCGTGTTTAACTTCTCCGGAAATAGTGCAGTCAGCGTGCCCCTGCCGCCCCTGAACCAGGTGCGGCCCGCAGCTGCGGGACCTGGCGGCGGCGGGTCGATAACCGCGGATCGCAGCGCGCGGCCTTGCGCCGGGTGGCGCCTTAATCCCGATAATAAAAGCCCGGGAGTTCGATAGTGCTCGAGAAAATCCTGATCGCCAACCGGGGCGAGATCGCATTGCGCATTCTGCGCGCCTGCCGCGAAATGGGCATCAAGACCGTCGCGGTTCACTCTACCGCCGACCGCGATCTGAAACACGTCAGGCTGGCCGATGAATCGGTTTGTGTCGGACCGGCCTCGTCGCTGGAAAGCTACCTTAACGTACCGGCCATCATCTGCGCGGCCGAGCTTACCAATGCCGACGGCATCCATCCAGGCTACGGCTTCCTGTCGGAAAATGCCGAGTTTGCCGAACAGGTAAACTCGAGCGGTTTCAAGTTCATCGGTCCGAGCGCCGAGGCGATCCGCACCATGGGTGACAAGGTGGCCGCAATCAAGGCGATGAAAGCCGCCGGGGTACCGACGGTGCCGGGCTCGGACGGACCTCTCGAAGACGACAACGACAGGAACCTCGCGATGGGGCGCAAGATAGGCTACCCGGTGATCATCAAGGCAGCCGGCGGCGGCGGCGGTCGCGGCATGCGCGTGGTGCATGCCGAGGGCAGCCTGCTGAACTCGATCCAGTTGACACGTTCCGAGGCAGCCGCGGCGTTCAACAACGACACCGTTTACATGGAAAAATACCTGGGCGCGCCGCGGCACATCGAAATCCAGGTACTGGCCGACGCCCATGGCAATGCCATCCACCTGGGCGAGCGCGACTGTTCGATGCAGCGACGTCACCAGAAGGTCGTCGAGGAAGCGCCGGCCCCCGGCATTACCGAGGAGCAGCGCAATGCGATCGGCAAACGCTGCGCCGAAGCCTGTATCCGGATGGGCTACGAGGGTGCGGGCACCTTCGAATTCCTTTACGAAAATGGCGAATTTTACTTTATCGAAATGAACACCCGCGTCCAGGTCGAGCATCCTGTGACCGAGATGATCACCTGGGTCGATATCATCAAGGAACAAATCTCGATCGCGTCAGGAAATCCGCTGAAATACAAACAGGAAGATATCCACGTTCATGGTCACGCGATCGAGTGCCGAATCAACGCCGAGGACCCGAAAAATTTCCTGCCCTCGCCCGGCAAGATCACGCTTTACCATGCACCCGGAGGTCCTGGCGTTCGCGTTGACTCGCATATCTATAACGGCTACACGGTACCCCCCTATTACGATTCGATGATCGGCAAACTGATTACCTACGGCAATTCACGCCAGTCCGCCATCGCGCGCATGAAGGTTGCGCTTTCCGAGATCGTCATCGAAGGCATCAAGACCAACATCGATCTACAGAAAGAAATTATCAGCGACGGCAATTTCGCCGCCGGCGGTACGGACATTCACTACCTCGAGAAAAAGCTCGGGATCGACTAGCGGTTATGGCATGGTGGCAGTTCAGCCTCGATTGCCGGGCCTGCGAGCTGGAACAGGTCGAAGACCTGATGCAGGAGCTGGGCGCATCGAGCATTTCGCTCGCCGACGCCGCGGACGAGCCGATTTACGAACCGCTGCCGGGCACTGCCCCGGTCTGGGAACGGTCGATCTTGACGGCGACCTTCGACGCCGCATCGGATCCCGAAATCCTGCAGCGGCGGATTAGCGCGGCGTTGCCCGATCGTATTGCCGCCAGCATCCGCCGTCACCGGCTCGAAGACGAGGACTGGGAACAGTCCTACCAACGGCATTTCAAGCCCTTACGGTGCGCCCCGGGCCTGTGGATCGTGCCCAGCTGGGCCGAGCCACCCGATCCAGGCGCCACCGTAATCAACCTGGACCCGGGGCTGGCCTTCGGTACCGGCAGCCACCCCACCACCGCGCTGTGTCTCGCCTGGCTGGCGGCGCATGATGTTTCCGGCCTGCGCGTCATCGACTACGGCTGTGGTTCGGGTATTCTTGCCATCGCCGCCTGCAAGCTCGGTGCGCCCGAGGTGGTCGCGGTCGATATCGACGCGCAGGCATTAAGCGCCTGCGCAGCGAATTTCGACATCAACGGCATCGATGCAGGCCGAGTCAGGATCTGCCTGCCGGAAGCCATGGAGCAGCGCCCGGCAGACCTGGTGATAGCCAACATACTCGCGGGGCCACTGCTCGAGCTCGCGCCTCGCCTTGCGGGGCTGGTTAAAGCCGGGGGACGAATTTTGCTTTCGGGGATACTCAATTCGCAGCTCGACGATATACTATCGGGCTACCGGCCCTACTTCGATCTCGACCCGGCCAGAAGCCGGGAAGACGGGGCATGCATCTGCGGAAAGCGGATCTGACAGGCGTTAAATGTACAAGAGCACACATCTCGGCGAAGTAATGGAAACCTCATGCGACCAGTGCAAGAGCCGGTTTCGTCTGACCGAAAAGCAGCTCAGGCAGGCTTACGGCAAGGTTCGATGCGGACAGTGCGGTTGCGTCTTCAACGCGCTGCAAGCATTGAAGAACTACGAGGGAGAACTACCGCCCGGGTATCTCGAACGGCTGCAGGAAGAAATATACCCGGATGATAAAACCATGCCGATTATCGGCATCGAACCGGATCACCTGGCAACCGCCGACCGCGCGGAGCTCAGTCTGCACGAGGCGATGTACGGCTCCGAGCGTCGATCTGTCCTCTCGCTCGGCCCGTGGGGCTGGTTTATCGGGATTCTGTTGCTGGTCGCGGTCGGTATCGCCCAGGCGGTTTATTACCAGCGTTACCAGCTCGTAGAAGACCCGCGTTACCAGCAGCAGGTCATGAACCTGTGCCAGGTCCTGCCCTGCGCCGAAACCGAATTTTCCAGCATCGAGCAAATCAGGTTGCTGGAGCGTAATGTCTTCACGCACCCGGTCGCGTCCAATGCGCTAATGATAACGGGATCCTTCATGAACGAAGCACCGTTTGCGCAAAAATTGCCCGACATGCTGATCAGCCTGTTCGACGTGCAGGGTAAACTGATCGCGAATCGGCTGTTTACGCCGCCGGAATACCTGCTGGACGACAGGAATCGGGGCGTCATCAAGCCCACATCGACGATCCAGTTTCGCCTCGAAATCGTTGATCCGGGAACCGACGCGCTGACTTACGAATTCGAATTCTTCTAGGCCTGTGATGACGATAAGCTGGCCTAATACTGGCATCGAATTTTACTGCTATCCGACCTTTCCCCGTCGGGGTATATTGCTTCGCCTGTTCGCGGGCCCGCGGTGCCGGTCACAACCAGGAATCCGATAATATTCAACCGTTAAATATCCAGTACCAGCTAAACAGGTTCCTGCCGTTTCTGCGCTGGGGCAGAAACATGACGCGCAGCAGCGCACGCGCCGACGCCATCGCCGGATTGACCGGCGCCGCAATCGTATTGCCGCAGGGCGTCGCCTTCGCCGCGATTGCGGGTATGCCCCCAGAGTACGGGCTCTATACCAGCATGGTGCCTGCGATTATTGCGGCCCTGTTCGGTTCGTCCTGGCACCTCGTGTCGGGACCGACGACGGCGGCGTCGATCATCATGCTGGCGTCGCTGAGCGACTTCGCCACACCCGGCAGCGAGGAATACGTTGCGCTCGCAATCACCCTCGCCTTCATGGTGGGGGCGCTGCAGCTGGCGATGGGTATGGTGCGCCTCGGCGCGCTGGTCAACTTTATCTCGCATTCTGTCGTCGTCGGCTTTACCGCCGGTGCCGCCTGCCTGATCGCGGCCAAACAGGCCCGGGAGTTTCTCGGTATCGATATCCCCGATGGCGCCCACCTGCTGGCGACGCTGCAGTTCCTGTGGGATAACTGGCAAGATTTACATCCGTTGGTAAGCCTGGTCGCGCTAATCACGCTGTTGAGCGGCATCCTCGCGCAGCGCCGGCTCGGCGGCATGAGTATGATCGCGGCCCTGATTGCCGGCAGTATCGCCGCCGCCCTGTTCAACCTCGCCTTTGGCGAGACAACCTCTGGGATCCGGATGGTCGGCGCGCTGCCCCAGCAGTTGCCGCCGCTGTCGATGCCGCAGTTCTCGCTGGACGTCTTTCGGCAGCTATCGCCGCTCGCCCTGGCGATGACCCTGTTCGCGCTGACCGAGGCGGTTTCGATCGCGCGCTCGATCTCGCTGAAATCGGGGCAGCCCATAGACGGCAACCAGGAGTTCATCGGTCAGGGCCTGTCCAACATCCTCGGCAGCTTCTTTTCCGCATACGTGGCAACCGGCTCGTTCAACCGCAGCGGCGCCAATTACGACGCCGGCGCGCGCACCCCGCTGGCGGCGGCGCTGGCAGGCGTGATTCTGGTGGTTCTGGTATTGCTGGTGGCGCCGCTGACGTCCTACCTGCCGAAGGCGGCCGTTGCGGGGCTACTGTTCCTGGTCGCCTGGCGGCTGATCAATTTCACGCAGATACGGAAAATACTGCGCGCCGACGACAAGGAGGCGGTGATTCTCAGCATCGTCTTTTTCGGCACCGTATTTTTCTCGATCGAGTTCGCAATACTCGCCGGCGTCATCCTGTCACTGATGATTTTCCTGCGCAAGACCTCGCGCCCCAGGCTGTCACCCCGGGTTCCCGACCCCGCATCGAGGACGCGCAAGTTCATCTACGGACAGTTTTTGCCCGAGTGCCCGCAGCTCAAGATGCTGCGTCTCGACGACTCGCTGTACTTCGGTTCGGTGGCCCATGTCGGGGAATTATTGCGTCGTTACCGAGAACATTACCCGGATCAGAAACATTTACTGCTGCTCACCAAGGGGATCGCCACGGTCGACGTTGCAGGCGCCGAGCTACTGGTTAGCGAGGCCGAGGAAAGGCGGGCTATCGGCGGGGATATGTACATGTACCGTCTCAGGGATACCGCATCAAAAGTGTTCGATCGTGGCGGTTATGCCGAAGAAATCGGCGAGGCCAATATATTCGATACCAAGGAAGAAGCCATCGCGACAATTTTCGATCGACTGGACAAGAATATTTGCGCCGTCTGCGAACACCGAATCTTCGTCGAATGCAAGACCATCGAACAACCAAAGAAGAAAACCGGGGATTAACACGATGTCATTCGCCATCGGACCCTATGATTTCGATAATCGACTGGTGCTGGCCCCGATGGCCGGCGTCACCGACCGCCCTTTTCGTCAACTGTGCCGTCGCCTCGGCGCCGGGATGACGGTGTCCGAAATGATCACCAGCCGCCCCGACCTGCGCGATAGCCGAAAAACCAGGTTGCGCATGAATCATGACGGCGAACCCGGTCCCATAATAGTTCAAATCGCCGGCGGCATTCCCGCGATGATGGCCGATGCCGCCAGGTTCAATGTCGAACAAGGGGCCCAGATTATCGACATCAACATGGGGTGCCCGGCAAAAAAAGTCTGCCGGGTCGACGCCGGTTCGGCGCTGCTGCGGGACAGCAGGCTGGTCGAATCGATACTGCGCGCGGTGGTTGACGCCGTGCCGGTGCCGGTAACGCTGAAAATCCGCACAGGCTGGGCACGCGGCAAGCGTAACGCGCTCGAGATCGCCCGCATCGCCGAGGATTGCGGTATCCAGGCACTTACCATCCACGGCCGCACCCGGGAAGATCGTTTTCAGGGGACGGCAGAGTACGAAACCATCCGCCGGGTAAAACAGATGGTGCGCATTCCGGTGATAGCCAATGGCGACATCGATTCCGCAAAAAAGGCAAAAATGGTCATGGACTTCACGGCTGCTGATGCTATTATGGTTGGCCGTATTGCGCAGCAACGGCCGTGGATTTTTCGCCAGATTGAACACTATCTGAGCACCGGAGAAGAACAGGAAGAACCCCCGGCCGAACAAAAACAAACATGGCTTGTCAGCCATCTAAAAAGTCTATATGCGTTCTACGGGGAGCATCAGGGGGTGCGGATTGCGCGTAAGCATATCAACTGGCAGCTTGGCCACAACGACAATTATTACGTCGTCAAGCCTGCACTAATGCAGGCGCGATCGGCAGCGCAACAGCTGCAGACGATAGAGGCTTACTTCGACAATCGCTACCTCAAGAGCTATGGCAGGGCATCCTGAAGAATGCCTGCGGCGCAACCTGGTTAGCGAGTGTGGTAAAAAAGAAGAATACAAGTTTATTGCAGCAGTCCGTGGAGCAAGCTATTCGCAAGTACCTGGAAGATCTTGACGGAGAATTGCCCTGCAACCTGTTTGATACGGTCATTTCCGAGATCGAACAGCCCATGCTGAAAACGGTACTGCGACACTGCGACAATAATCAGTCGAAAACGGCGTCCTGCCTCGGGATCAACCGCGGCACCCTGCGCAAGAAACTTAAGCAATACCATATCGAACATTAATACCGAGCGAATTTCCATCGGGTATAATAGCGCCCTCATCAACACCGGACCGGATCCCATATGCCCCAAGCTATTCGCCGCGCGCTGATCAGCGTTTCAGACAAAACCGGCATCGTCGAACTGGCTCAAAGACTCAACGACAGGGGAATCGAGCTGCTTTCCACCGGCGGCACAGCGAAGCTGCTGGCCGAACGGGGAATCCCGGTCACCGAGATATCCGATTACACCGAGTTCCCGGAAATGATGGCGGGTCGCGTGAAGACCCTGCACCCCAGGGTTCATGGCGGCATTCTCGGACGACGCGGCATCGACGACGAAGTCATGCAACAACACGGCATCGCGCCAATAGATCTCGTCATTATCAACCTTTATCCGTTTCAGCAGACGGTCGCCAACCCGGACTGCAGTCTCGAGGACGCGATCGAAAATATCGATATCGGTGGGCCCGCGATGGTGCGTGCCGCGGCCAAGAATCATGCCCATGTCACCGTTGTGGTGGATCCTTCCGACTACCATTTTTTGCTGGAGCAAATCGAGGTCGATGGCGCGACCAGCGACTCGGCCCGGTTTTCGCTGGCGATCAAGGCTTACGAGCACACGGCGCAATACGACGGCGCCATCGCCAACTATTTCGGACGGCTGGTACAGGAAAACGGGGACCAGGCCTTCCCGCGCACTCTGAACCTGCAATACCGCCACGCACAGACGATGCGCTACGGCGAGAATCCCCACCAGGCGGCGGCATTTTATACCGCCGACGGAAATCGCGAGGCCAGCGTTGCCACCGCCAGCCAACTTCAGGGCAAGGCGTTGTCATTCAACAATATCGCCGACACCGACGCCGCGCTGGAATGCGTCAAGCAGTTCGAGCCGCCCTGCTGCGTTATCGTCAAGCATGCCAATCCTTGCGGCGTTGCGCTGGCAGACAATATACGGGATGCCTATCAGCGCGCGTTCAGCACCGATACCGAATCCGCGTTCGGCGGCATTATTGCATTCAACCGCCCACTCGACGCCGAAACCGCCAGGGCCATCGTCGAGCAGCAGTTCGTCGAAGTGATTATCGCCCCCGAGGTCGACGACGCCGCCTCCGCCGTGATCGCAGCCAGGGAAAACGTACGCCTGTTGCGCTGCGGCAAATGGGACCACTTCGAGACCCGACTCGACTACAAGCACGTCAACGGCGGGTTGCTGGTCCAGGATGCCGACCAGTCGCTGTATAAACAGCTCGACGTGGTCAGCGAAGTCAAACCCGACGAGCGGCAGATGCGGGATATGGTATTCGCCTGGCAGGTAGCGAAATTCGTCAAGTCGAACGCGATCGTATACGCGCGGGACAGCATGACGATCGGCGTCGGCGCCGGACAGATGTCGCGCATCAACAGCGCGCGCATCGCCGCGATCAAGGCCGAGCAGGCCGGGCTCGAGGTAACGGGATCGGTCATGGCTTCGGACGCTTTCTTCCCGTTTCGCGACGGCATCGATGCCGCCCATGAAGTGGGAATCCGCGCGGTAATCCAGCCCGGGGGATCGATGCGCGACGACGAAGTGATCGCGGCGGCCAACGAACACGGGATGGCCATGGTATTTACCGGGATGCGGCATTTTAGACATTAGCGGCAACGAGATGAGTCGATGAAGCTGTTAATCGTTGGCGGCGGCGGCAGGGAACACGCGCTGGCATGGAAGTCGGCCCAGTCCGGCATGGTGGACCTGGTTTACGTTGCTCCCGGAAATGCCGGCACCGAACTCGAGCAAGGCATTGAAAACCTGGCCATCGATGCCGAGGACATCGACGCCCTGCTCGAGTTTGCCCGGATCAATCAAATAGGACTCACTATCGTCGGTCCCGAAGCGCCCCTGGTGGCCGGCATCGTCGACCGCTTCGAGGCGGCCGGCCTGAAAATTTTCGGACCCAGCGCCGCTGCCGCCCAGCTCGAGGGTTCCAAGACCTTTACCAAGGACTTTCTCGCCCGTCATCAGATACCGAGCGCCGCTTACCAGAGCTTTACCAGTGTCGATGCGGCCTGTGATTATGTCGCTCAACAGGGGACACCCATCGTGGTCAAGGCCGACGGACTCGCCGCCGGCAAGGGCGTCATCATTGCGCATAGCCAGGACGAAGCGAAGCAGGCCATTAAAGACATGCTGGCCGGCAACCGTTTCGGCGAAGCGGGCCATCGCGTTGTCATCGAGGAATTCCTCGACGGCGAAGAAGCCAGCTACATCTGCATCGTCGATGGCGAACAGATACTGCCGATGGCCAGTTCGCAGGATCACAAGGCGCGCGATAACGGCGATCTCGGGCCCAACACCGGCGGTATGGGCGCCTATTCCCCGGCGCCTGTACTCGGCGAGGAGGTCGAGGCACAGGTAATGCGTGATATCATCCAGCCCACGGTGCGAGGCATGAATGCCGAGGGTAATCGCTACCGCGGTTTCTTATACGCGGGGCTGATGATTGGCGCGGATGGTAAGGCCCGTGTACTGGAATACAACTGCCGTTTTGGCGATCCCGAAACCCAGCCCATTATGATGCGGCTGCAGTCGGACCTGGTCGAACTTTGCCTGGCCGCCTGCGACGGGGAACTCGAGGGGAAATCCGCCCAATGGGACGATCGTGCCAGCCTCGGCGTCGTAATGGCCGCCAGGGGCTACCCGGATAGCTACGCCAGGGGCGAACCGATCGAGAATATACCGCCCGAATCAGCAACCGGCAAAGTCTTTCATGCCGGCACCCGGCTGGACGCCGGCGGTCGAATCCTGTCGAACGGTGGCCGCGTCCTGTGCGTCGTCGGCCTCGGCGACGACATCGCGGCGGCGCAGCGACAGGCCTACGAAATCGTCGCAAAAATCCACTGGGAATCGGCTTATTTCCGTACCGATATCGGCTTCAAGGCTCTCTGATTGCAGCTACGCCGCGGCAGGCTGGTGAAGTGGTTTATGAACTTGGTCGCGTAAGGTATTGAACATCAACAAAAAAAAATCACGTCCCTGTGAAATCGACACAACCACTACATATTGTATGTGTAAATTATAAATATAACAAGATATTGTGCTTTTTAAATAAGTGGCTATACTACGCGGAACCAGCCGAGGGATAACCGATAATGAAATGCCCCAACTGCCGTTCCAAGATGTTCGTAACGGATGAAACCGCCAATTCCCGCAGCCACGTCACCTTTTATCGCTGCAGCTTATGCGTCAGCGAGCATGTGTCGTCGGAACCCATACCCGAAATAATCGGCTACCAGTCGAGCGCCTACCCGGATAGTCGCGACACGGATACCAATCGTAACCTGATGTTCTGAACGGCATCGCCGCGCATAGCCACGGATACGGTTACGTCGGATCCAGCTCGTGTAGGGGTAAATGCCCGGCCGACGTAAAAATGTCCCGGCAGCGGCGCTGCGCCCGCGTTTGCTGAAAAGACGGAATTAGCGGCCGGCAGCGCGAGTGCCGGCATACGGCACCAGGCTTTTGCCCGTCGCCCGAATCGATTACACCGCCTGGAATATCAGACTCACCCGCAACCCGCCCGAATCCGCCCTCGAAAACGCCAGCTCGATGTTGTAGGACTGTACGATATCGGCAACCACCGCAAGCCCTATCCCCTGACCTTCGGTGGCCTCGTCCAGTCGCGTTCCGCGATTCAGAATCTGCTCGATTTCGCTATCTGCGAGACCGTCGCCGTCATCGTCGATGACCAGCGAAGTCGTTTTATCGTCGAGCATCCTGCCGGCGATGTTTATACACCGCCTGCCGTACTTGAACGCATTGTCGAGTAAATTTCCGACGATCTCGAGACAATCCCCTTCATCCATGCGCAGCAGCATGCGCGGCGGCAGTTCGCGCACCACCTTGACCGCTTTTTCCTGGTAAACCTTCTCCAGCGCCGAAACCAGTTTGTCGATTACCGCAACCAGGTCGACCGGCTTGGTAATCCGGATATCGGAGACACTGGTCGCCTTTTGCAATTGGTAGGATACAATCTGGTTCATGCGCTCGGTCTGATCGCGCAGCGTTTCCAGTTGCTCAGGATTCATGGTCTCCCTGTCGCCGAGACCGGTTAACACGGCGAGCGGGGTCTTCAGGCTGTGCGCGAGATCGTCCATCGCGTTGCGGTATCGCTGGCGCTGGTACTGTTCGCGGCGTAACAAAATGTTCAGATTTTCGGTGAGTGGTGCGATTTCGTCCGGGTAGTTTTGCTCGAATCCGCTTTGTTCCTGATCCTCGATCGCCTTGACCTCCAGTCCTATTTTCTTTAACGGCAGCAGGCTCCAACGGGTTACCAGGTACATGATGAGCAGCAGCAGTATGGTAGTTATGATCAACCAGGCCCACAGGGTCTGGCGAAAGCGATTCAGCTGTTCGAAGTAATCCACCGCGTTACGCCACGCCACGACGTCGTAACGCTGCAGCTGGTCGTTGATATCCGGCCACTGAATCGCGAAACCGAGGCGGAAGTAAGGGGTAGCCTGGTGCTCGATGGTCTGAAATTTCCACTCCCCGAGACCGATCTCCTCGATCGCGGGGAAGCCGATGGTAATCGACTCCGAACGCCAGATCGCCTGCTTGTTGCGATCGTAGAGCAGCGCGTAAAGTCCCGAATTTCTCGTGACCAGGCCAGGTTCGAAGAGCCGGTCGGCCGAAACCGTGAGGCTCGTTCCGCTCCGGTCCCGGTCGACCGCGGCCAGCAAACTGTAGATCAACAGCTGCAGGCCGTCCTCCTCGGCCTGCAGCGCGCGTTTGACTACCGCCCGTTCCAGCGCAATCGCGGTCAACACCATGAATACGGCCAGTACCACCATTGACACCAGCGTCAGTCTGGACTTGATCGATTTCACGGCGGGCTTATCGGCAGTTTACATCAAGGCTGGGGCTGGTCCGCGCGGCGTAATGTAAAGCGATAACCACGACCGCGCAGGGTTTCGATGGGCTTGAGATTTTCTTCGGGGTCGAGTTTCTGGCGCAGCCGGCGAATAAAAACCTCGATCACGTTGCTGTCGTTATCCGATTCGTCGTCGTATAAATGCTCGGTCAGCATGGTTTTCGAAATAACCTCGCCGGCATGGAGCATCAGGTATTCGAGCACCTTGTACTCGTAGGCGGTCAGGTCCAGTTCGCGCTCATCGACATAGATGCGCTGCGTGGCCGTATCGAGGCTTACCGGCGAGCAAACGATACGCGAATCCGACCATCCGGAAGCGCGCCTGATCAGTACCCTGATCCGTGCCATCATTTCCTCGTGGTGAAACGGCTTGACCAGGTAGTCGTCGGCGCCCGCGTCCAGACCCTCGACCTTGTCCTGCCAGCGGCCGCGCGCGGTCAGGATAAGAATCGGTATCTTGTTGGCCTGGTCGCGTATTTTCTTGATTACGTCGAGCCCGGACATTTTCGGCAAACCCAGGTCGACGATGGCGACGTCGGCTGGGTATTCCTGCACCAGGTACAGGCCTTCATCGCCATTATCGGTACTATCGACCGCAAAGCCCTCGGATTTCAAACGCTCGACGATCTGCCGCTGGATATCGATATCGTCTTCTATGACTATCGCTCGCATGATATTTCTCGCCTCTTTCGCAGCAAAGATTAGATCACAGGTGTGATTTGAATGCGCATTTTAATACGCTTGCCGGGATCGTAGGGCATCTCGATATGGTAACGGTTGCCACGATACTGGTAGGTGACATCGTAACCATCCACGATTTCCTCGAAGCCGGTCTGGTAGCGCGTGTCGCAGCGTTCCTCGTAACCGACGATGGTCTCGCTATGCTGCGCGGCGTGACCGTTGACGGCCTCATGGCCAATTTGCGCGCCTATCAGCGTACCTACCGCGGTCGCAACCTTGTTGCCCCGGCCTTTACCGATCTGGTGGCCGATAATACCGCCTATCAGGCCGCCGGCAAGCATACCACCGGCCGATTTGGGCTGTCCCTGGCGGGTATGGTAAACGGGTTCTTCCCAGCATTCGCGTACCGGCGTCGATACCTTGACCTTGCGATAAATGGGCCGAACGTCGACCACCCGGGCGAAATCGTAGAGATCCTGACGCGGTGCGTAATCATGCTTTTTATGGCCTGATTTGTGCCCCTGACCACCGGCGCTGACCGCGCCGGCAAAAACCAGAATCGTAACTGCAATTGTCGTTTTTAGTGCTTTCATGCCAGTCTCCTGCTTGTTCTATGATGACTGGCAATATAGGCCCCGCTAACTGAATCAAAGCTTAACGCATTGTTTTGGCTTATTTTTTGTGAAATTTTTCGCAACTTCTCCGATCGCGGGATGACCATCGGATCGGGCCCACGGCGCTCAATCGCGGCGCAGCTTGTCGTCGAGCGCAATCGGCGTCGGGTAGTTCGCGACGATGTAATAGGACGAGAAAACGAAGCTCACCAGCGTCGATATCTGAATCAGGTAGGAGACTTCGTCCCGTATAATCGCAAGCTCGTTCGCCATCACCGCGACCAGTAGTGAAAACTCGCTCATCTGCCCGAGACGCAACGCGACCTCGGTCGAGCGCGCTGCCGATTCCTTGCTCAGCAGCATCAGCAGCCGGTAGAGCAGCGGTTTGAGTAACAACGCGATCAGGCTCAGCCCGAGCGCCGCGAGCCAGATATCCGGTAACAGGTCGAGGTTGAAACCGGCGCCGAGCGCGACGAAGAAGATGATCAGAAAGAAATCGCGCAACGGCTTCAGGCTCTCGGCAATGAACAGCGCAATCGGGCTGCGCGCTATGCTGACGCCTGCCACGAATGCCCCGATCTCGTAAGACAGACCGATCAGTTCTGCGGCTTCCGCAAGACCCAGACACCAGCCGATCGCGAGCAGGAAAATATACTCCTGGATGCGATCGAAGCGCGCAATAAGCCGGGTCAGAAAATGTTTCTCCAGCAGGTAAGCGGCCACCACCAGCGCTGGTAGCGTGACCAACGGCTGGCCCAACGCCATCCAGCCGGCTCTTTCGCTGGCGATACCCTCGATCGCCAACAGCAGAAAAATCGCGATAATATCCTGCAGCAACAGGATACTGATGATGATTTCGCCGGTACGCTGGTGGTGCAAAACGGTAGTCGGTATCAGTTTCAGGCCGATGATGGTGCTTGAAAACATCAGCGCCGCGCCGATGACCAGCGCCTCGATAGTGGTATACCCGAACAGCAGGCTGTAGCCGTAACCTAGCGCAAGTATTACCATCGAACTCAGGCCGGTTACGAGAACGGTCTCGCCGGCGAGCCGAATCAACTGCTGCGGGTGTAAATGCAGGCCCAGCAGAAACAGCAGGAAAATAATGCCGACATCGGCAATGTTCTGGATCAAGTCAAGGTCGGATATCAGGTTGATACCCCAGGGCCCGATCAGCAGGCCGAGCGCGATATAGGCGATGATCAGCGACTGGCGCAGGCTCAATGCCAGCGTCGCAAGGATTGCGGCCCCGCAAAATATCAGGAACAGGATGTAGACGACGGAAGTTTCTTCCATAGCACGAAGATTAACATGGTCCGGGCTTGATTTTTAAAAGTGTTTGCCTAAGCTTGAGCGCTGTTTGATTTTTGGCACCCCGGATGTATGCACTGGAAATAGAAAACCTGCACAAGACCTACGCCAGCGGGCTGCAGGCGCTCAAAGGCATAGACCTGAAGGTCGAGGAAGGTGATTTCTTCGCGTTGCTGGGACCAAACGGCGCTGGAAAATCCACCTGCATAGGAATCATTTCCGGGTTGGTCAACAAGACCCGCGGCAGTGTCAGGATTTTCGGTCACTCCATCGACGATGAATTTACTATCGCCAAGTCGCTGCTGGGTTCGGTACCGCAAGAGTTTAATTTCAACGCCTTCGAGCCGGTTGAGGAAATCGTCATCAACCAGGCCGGCTACTACGGCGTACCTGCCCGCAGCGCCAGGCACGAGACCGAGCGTTACCTGAAACAGCTGGGCCTGTGGCAGCATCGCAGGTCACAGGCACGGCGCCTGTCGGGCGGCATGAAACGGCGCCTGATGATCGCGCGTGCACTTGTGCATCAACCACGCCTGCTGATCCTCGACGAGCCGACCGCGGGTGTCGATATCGAACTGCGCCGCACGATGTGGGATTTTCTCGACCAGATCAACGACCAGGGAACGACCATCATACTGACAACCCATTACCTCGAAGAAGCCGAGCGCATGTGCCGTAACGTCGCGATTATCGACGAGGGAAACATCATCCAGAATACCAGCATGAAAAAGTTGCTCAACCAGTTGAACAGCGAAACCTTCGTGCTTTACCTGCGCGAGGAACTGGCGCAGGCGCCGCGTCTGCAGAGTTTTGATAATGTCATTATGCTCGACCATCTCAGTATCGAAGTCGAGGTCCCGGAGCGTCTCTCGATAAACGATTTGATCCGCGAACTCGAGGCGCAGGGTATCGTCGTCGAACGCATGCGCAACAAGGTCAACCGGCTCGAGGAACTGTTCGTCAAGATGACCGCCAAATCCGGCGCCGCGAGCGCCGCATGATGCTGCGGCAATTCTGGATCGCTTACCTGACCATCGCGCGCAAGGAAATCTTCCGCTTCACGCGAATCTGGGTGCAAACGATAATTCCGCCGGTGGTCATGGTGGCGCTTTACTTCATCATCTTCGGCAACCTGATCGGTCAACGCATCGGCGAAATGGACGGCATGGTATACATCGATTTCATCATGCCGGGCCTGGTGATGATGTCGATCATCACCAACTCCTATTCCAACGTCGTTTCGTCCTTTTACGGCGCCAAATACTCGCGTCATATCGAGGAAATGCAAATCGCGCCGGTGCCCAACCTCGTGATCCTGCTCGGTTTCGTTACCGGTGGCGTCGCGCGCGGGATCAGCGTCGGTGTCGCCGTGACGCTGGTATCCCTGCTGTTTACCGATTTCAGCGTCCATAATCCATTTATCGTGCTGCTGGTTGCGCTACTGACATCCTGCCTGTTCGCGATGGCCGGATTGATCAACGGGATATTCGCCAACAGTTTCGACGATATCAGCATCATCCCCACCTTCGTGTTGACGCCGCTGACCTACCTCGGCGGTATCTTCTACTCGATCAAGCTGTTGCCCGAGTTCTGGCAAACGGTTTCGCTGGGCAACCCGATACTCTACATGGTCAACAGCTTCCGCTACGGTTTTCGTGGCGCCAGCGATATCGACCTGATGACCGCCCTGCTGGTGATTTTCGTTTTCATCGCCGTACTTTTCGTGTTTTGCCTGGTTCTGCTCGAACGAGGTACCGGCATCCGACAATAATGGAACTCATCGATATCGGGGTTAACCTGACCCACAGGAGCCTGATGGCCGATCTGGACGCGGTGCTCGAGCGCGCCAGGGAAGCCGGCGTCGGCAAAATGATTGTCACCGGCACCTCGATCAACGAAAGCGAGCAGGCGATTGCGCTGTGCGAGCGGTTTCCCGAGCGACTTTTTTCGACCTGCGGCATCCACCCTCATCACGCCAGCGAATGGGGGCCGGACAGCCTCGAACGGCTCAGAACGATGGCGCGGCTAGATTGCGTGCGCGCCATCGGTGAAACCGGACTGGATTTCAATCGCAACTACTCGCCGCCGCAGGCCCAGGAACGAGCGTTTCAGCAGCAAATGGAGCTGGCCATCGAGCTCGCGATGCCGCTATTCTGCCATCAGCGCGATGCCCATCGGCGTTTCATCGAGCTGCTCGCCGAATACCGCGATCGCATCGAGAGGCTCGTGGTTCACTGCTTTACCGATAGCCGCGAGGCCCTGTTGCATTACCTCGATCTCGACTGCTACATCGGTATCACCGGCTGGATCTGCGATGAACGCCGGGGACTCGAATTGCAGCAACTGGTAAAACTGATACCGGCGAACCGGCTCCTGATCGAAACCGATGCCCCTTACCTGCTACCTCGCGATCTCGACCCGAAGCCGTCCGGCCGCGTCAACGAACCGGCATTTTTGCCGCACATCCTGAGGGCAGTAGCCCGTCACCGGAACGAACCGGCCGCGCTGCTGGCGCGGCAATGCCTCGACAATAGCCGGGTATTCTTTGGCCTGTAGCGCGTCGATATTGCGCTCCCGTATGCAGGAATCAGGCCAGCAACGTGGGTCGAAATCAGGACCATTTGCACATAAAATTCCGTTACAACCTCCGTATTACGTTCTAAACTTAGTAGATCGACTACGTGGTTTTGATTGATGAATGATCAGGTAAAACTCAATTTCTTCGCGTCTGCACCGGAACCGTGCAGCTACCTGGAAGACCGTAAATCGGTCAGCGCGTTCGCCAATCCGCATATGGATATGGATATGAAAACCTATAACGATTTGATTCGACACGGTTTTCGTCGCTCAGGCGGCTATATTTACCGGCCCCACTGCCCCAGCTGCCAGGAATGCACATCGGTACGAATTCCGGTCAGGAAACAGCGTTACTCGCGCAGCGAGCAGCGCGTGATCCGCCGTAACTCCGACCTGAAGATCAGCCTCAGTCCCAGCCGCTACCGCGACGAACATTTCGACCTGTATCGGCGCTATATCAACAGCCGCCACAACGACGGCAGTATGGCCAATCCCGGCAAGGCCGATTACCACCGTTTCCTGATCTGCGACTGGACCGACACGCTGTTTTTCGAATACCGCCTGAACCGCATATTGATCGCGGTCGCGGTCTGCGACCTGATGGATAGCGGCTTATCCGCGGTTTATACCTTTTTCGACCCTGACCACTCGGACCGCAGCCCGGGACATTTTTCGATCCTGAACCAGATCCACGAAACCCGCCAGCGCGACCTCGATTACCTGTACCTCGGCTATTGGATACGCGACTGCGCCAAGATGAGCTACAAACGGCGCTACCGGCCGCTCGAAGCCTTCCTCAACGACCAGTGGGTCGCGCTCGACAAGACCTGACCTGGCAACACTCGGATAAATTCTACCTACAGGATTCTCGCGGGGCGCAGGGCACGCGCAGATCGCAGAGATGGATGAACGGGTGTTTCCTGGCCCGAATACTCCCAAAACCCGGTAATCCCAACTTGAATTGCCCCCGCGCGCCCGCTGACTCCGCGCCTCCGCGAGATACCGGCGCAGGAGTTTAGCCTGACAGCAACCGCCTGAGCCGATTCCAGTCGAAGGCGGGACCAGGGTCTGTCTTGCGCGCCGGCGCGATATCGCAATGGCCGGCGATGGCATCGGCTTCGATATCGGGATAGCGCGCGCGCAGCGCCGCGACCAGCCCCGCGAGGCTGCGATACTGCGCCTCCCCGTAGGGCCGGTCGTCACAACCCTCGAGCTCGATACCGATCGAGAAATTGTTGCAGGCCCGCTCGCCGCGCCACTCCGATTGACCGGCATGCCAGGCTCGGTCGAGAAACGAAACAAACTGAACCACGCGGCCGTCGCGCTCGATCAGGCAGTGGGCCGATACCGTCATGCCACAGATCGATTCGAAATACTCGTGTGCCGCGGGATCCAGGTCGTTACAAAAAAACTTGTGGATATGGCCGCCGCCGTATTCACCGGGTGGTAAACTAATGCCATGTACGACGACCAGTTTTATTTTTGCATCATCGGGCCGCGCATCGAAATTGGGAGACCGAATCACTTCCACGGACTGCAACCAGCCGGCGTCATCGATGAAAAATTTCGTCATTCGGTTGCAGTTCGAAAACTGAATTATTGCTAACAATTCCCGGCACGATAGTTTATCTACCTTGAACCTGCAACATCTCAATGAGCCGCAACGGCAAGCGGTGAAATGCATCGACCGGCCCTGCCTGGTACTGGCCGGGGCCGGCAGCGGCAAGACCGGCGTTATCACCCACAAGATTGCCTGGCTGATCGACCAGGGTTATGCGCCGCAACAGGTCTCTGCGGTTACCTTTACCAACAAGGCCGCCCGGGAAATGAAACAGCGGGTTGGCAGCTTGCTGGGCAGAAAATCCGCCCCGGGGTTGAAAATCTCGACCTTTCACAGCCTCGGGCAGCGTATCCTGCTGCAGGAATCGCATCGGCTCGGCTATCGCCGCGGTTTCAGCATCATGGATTCGCGTGACGTCGAAACCTGTCTCGCGGAGCTTGCGCATCGCGACAACGTGGGCAGCGATTTCGCGCGCCAGGCCATGTACCAGATAAGCCGCTGGAAAAACGACTTTATCGATCCGGCGAGCGCGCTGGCACAGGCGCAGGATCAGCCGACGCAAAACCAGGCCAGGCTTTACCAGGAATATCAGCAGCACCTGCTGGCCTGCAATTCGATGGACTTCGACGATTTGATCATGCTGCCGGTGACGCTGTTTCACGACGACACCGCGGTGCTCAACCGCTGGCAGGATAAAATTCGCTACCTGCTGGTCGACGAATACCAGGATACCAATACCAGCCAGTACGAGCTGATCAGGCTGCTGTGCGGATTGCGCCAGAAGCTGACCGTGGTAGGCGACGACGACCAGTCGATTTACGCCTGGCGCGGCGCGCGACCCGAAAATCTGCAGCGCCTGCAGCAGGACTTTGCGTCGATGGAAGTCATCAAGCTGGAACAGAATTATCGCTCCACCAGCCGTATTCTGCGGGCCGCCAATCACCTCATCGCCAACAACCATCATCTTTACGAAAAAAAGCTCTGGTCGGCGGCCGGGGAAGGCGATCCAGTCCGCGTAATGCCCTGCAAGAACGCCGACGAAGAAGCCGCTCGCGTGGGAATCGATATTCTCAGCCGCCGCTTTCAGACCAACCTGCCGTGCAATTGCTTCGCCATCCTGTACCGCAGTAATTTCCAGTCCCGTAACTACGAGAAGGCATTGCGCGACCATTCGATTCCGTACCAGGTCAATGGCGGCAATGCCTTTTTCGAACGCCGCGAAATCAAGGACATCATGGCTTACCTGCGCCTCCTGACCAATCCGGACGATGACCAGGCCCTGCTCAGGATCATCAACGTGCCGCGGCGTGAAATCGGTGCCGCGACGATAAAGTCGCTGGCGACTTATGCCGGCTCGCGCAGACGCAGCCTCGATATCGCGATGCGCGAACTGGGCCTGCTCGAGTCACTCAACAATCGTGCACGGATCCGCCTGCGGGGATTCAGCGACCTGATCGACGAGCTGCGCCACCACGCGCAACAGGAAGACGCGATGTCCCTGTGCAAACTGCTGGTATCAAGGCTCGATTATGCCGAATGGCTGGCGCAAAGCAGCGGTTCGTCGAAGCAGGCGGAAGCCGCGATGGAAAACGTGCTGGAGCTGATCAGCTGGATCGGCAACCTGCAAAAGGATCGCGACGACCGCTCGCTCGACGCCATCGTATCCCACCTGTCGCTGATGACAATTCTCGAAAACAACGACGAGCAGCAACAGCAGGACGCGGTACAGCTGATGACGATTCATGCCGCCAAAGGGCTGGAGTTCGACCAGGTCTACCTCGTGGGCTTCGAGGAGGACAGCCTGCCGCATCATCAATCCCAGGATCCCGAAGGGCTCGAGGAAGAACGCAGGCTGGCTTATGTCGGAATTACCCGCGCCGCCGCCGGTCTGACCCTGAGCTATGCCAAAATGCGGCAAAAATTCGGCGAGCTGCAGCACTGCGAGCCGAGCCGTTTCCTGTACGAATTGCCCGCAGCGGACCTTGAGGGCGCGGAGCATACCGCAAGCCAGTTGTCGGAGGATGAAAGACACCAGCGCGGGCTGGATACCTTCGCCGACCTGAAAGCCCTGCTCGGGACCGCCGATTAATTAGCTATTGTCGCGTGGGTGCGGGTTACACAGACAGTGCGGAGATGGCGGTCGCCACCGCAAGCCCGGTCTGACGGCCATTCGAAATCTGTCCGGAAATTTCCGTGGCGATGTGCAGCTGCCATCCCGCGACACGCCCGCACCCCAATCCATGGCAGCAGGATTCCGTATCAACGCCGGGGCAGACCCGGCGGCATGGCGGGTATTCCGAGCTTTGCTATTAGTGCTCGAGGATCTGGCTCAGGAATAACTTGGTGCGCTCGTGCTGCGGATTATCGAAGAATTCATGCGGCTCGTTTTCCTCGATGATTTCGCCGTCATCCATGAAAATAACCCGGTTGGCGACCGTCTTGGCGAAGCCCATTTCGTGGGTTACGCAAAGCATGGTCATGCCTTCCTTGGCCAGCTCGATCATGACGTCGAGCACTTCCTTGATCATCTCGGGATCGAGCGCGGAAGTGGGCTCGTCGAACAGCATGATGCGGGGATTCATGCACAGCGAACGCGCGATCGCGACGCGCTGTTGCTGGCCACCGGAAAGCTGGCCGGGGAACTTGTTGGCCTGCTCGGGTATTTTTACCCGCGTCAGGTACTTCATCGCGGTGGCCTCGGCTTCCTTGCGCGGCACCTGCTTGACCCAGATCGGCGCCAGCGCGCAATTCTCCATGACCGTCAGGTGTGGAAAAAGGTTGAAGTGCTGGAACACCATGCCGACCTCGCGGCGGATGGCGTCGATATTCTTGAGGTCGTTGGTCAGCTCGACGTTGTCGACGATAATCTGCCCCTGCTGGTGTTCCTCCAGGCGGTTGATGCAGCGTATCATCGTCGACTTGCCGGACCCCGACGGCCCGCAGATGACGATCCGCTCGCCGCGATTGACCTCGAGATTGATATTCTTGAGCACGTGAAACGAACCGTACCACTTGTGCATGTTCTTTATCTGGATGGTGACCTCATCCGAGATCTTGAGATCGGGAGCCATGGTTTCCTGGCTGCTCATGTCGGGTTCTGGTGTGCTCATAGTCTTATACCTGGTGGGTTAGTGTCCGGTATGGAGTTTGCGTTCGAGATAAAGCGAGTATCTCGCCATCGAAATACAGGAAACGAAGAAAAAGATGGCGACGAAGACATATACCTCGGTCGACAGGCCCTGCCACTTGGTGTCGGCGAGCGACGCGCGGCCGACACCGAGCGGATCGAGCAGGCCGATGATGATGACCAGCGTCGTATCCTTGTAAAGGCCGATAAAGGTGTTGACGATACCGGGAATGGATATCTTCAGCGCCTGCGGCAGGATGATCAGTCGCATCGACTGCCAGTACTTGAGCCCCATCGCATCGGCGGCCTCGATCTGTCCCTTCGGAATCGCCTGCAGCCCGCCGCGCACGACTTCGGCGATGTAGGCAGCGGAGAACAGGATGACCATGATCAGCACTCGCAGCAGCAGGTCGAAGGTAGTCCCCGGCGGCAGGAAGTAGTTCAGCATCGTCGACGCGACGAACAGCAGCGTAATCAGCGGCACGCCGCGGATAAATTCGATAAAGGCAACGCAGACGATGCGTACGGCGGGCAGGTGCGATTGCCTTCCGAGCGCGAGCACGATACCGAGCGGCAGCGAACCGACGATTCCGGTGACCCCGATAACGAGCGTCAGCATGAAACCGCCGAATTTTTCGGTCGGCACCGGCTCCAGGCCCAGGCCCCCGATCAGCAGCCAGCCGATGATGAATGGCGCGATCATCGCGTAGTAAAGACCCTGCTTGCGGTAAGGCGCGGTATCGTAAAGCACCGGGTATAACGCCGCCAGCATCATGAAAAACGACAGATTGACACGCCAGCGCTCGGCCTCCGGGTAAAAGCCGTAGACGAACAGTTCGAAGCGCTGCCCGATAAACGCCCAGCAGGCCCCTTTTCTGCCAGTCTCTTCCATGACCGCACGGCACTCGTCACGCGAGGCGCCCTCGAAAACGGCGTTCAGAAACAGCCAGCTGAGCATCGGCGGTACGATCAGGTACAGGAAGTAGAGCGTCAACACCGTGATCACGATGTTGGTGGTCGATCCCAGCAGATTCTCGCGAATCCAGCCGATGAAGCCTACCATGCTGGGTGGCGGCGGCAGGTCCGGATGGGTGCCCGGTGCGTAGGTTTGCTGTTCGTTCATGTTAACGCTCCACCAGTTTGATGCGCTTGTTATACCAGTTCATAAACGCCGAAATGAGCAGCGAAAAAGACAGGTACAGCGCCAGCACGATCGTCATGCATTCCATTTCGCGCCCGGTCTGGTTAAGCGAAATCCCGCCAATCGTCGCAACGATATCCATATAGCCGATCGCAATCGCGAGCGACGAGTTCTTGGTGATATTGAGATACTGGCTCGACAGCGGTGGAATAATGACGCGCAACGCCTGGGGAATGATAACCAGCTGCATCGTGCGGCCGGGGGTGATGCCGAGTGCGAACGCGGCCTCGGTCTGGCCATGGCTGATCGCCTGGATTCCGGCACGCACGATTTCCGCGATGAAGGCAGCGGTATAGAGCGACAGCGCTATCCACAGGGCGACAAATTCTGGTCTCAAAACCAGCCCACCCTTGAAATTAAAACCCGCGAGTTCGGGATAATCCAGGTTTATTGGCATACCGGCGAGAAAAAATACGATGATCGGGAAGAGTATAATGGCGCCCAGGCTTATCAGAAGTACGGGGTAAATTTTGCCCGTCGCGTCCTGGATCTTCTTGGCATAACCTCTAAACCAGATCGCGAAGGCGATACCGATAATGAAGGCAATCAATACCGCCCACATCGCCGGCTCAAATATGGGTTTAGGTGTATAAAAGCCGCGGTTAGTCAGAAACAATGTGCCGTCGAAGGCCATCATCGCATTCTTCGGAACCGGCAGCGTGTTCACGATGATACCGTGAACCAGTAAAATATGGAGTAACACCGGAACGTTGCGTACGTATTCGATGTAGACATAAACGACCCGGTTGATCAGCCAGTTGTGCGACAGGCGCAACACACCGAGCAGGAATCCGACAATGGTCGAGAGAATAATCCCGGCGACCGCAACCAGCAGGGTATTGATGATGCCGACGATGGCAGCGCGCCAGTGCGGGCTGCGGGAATCGTATTCGATCAGGGTTTGATTGATATCGTAATTCGATGCATCCCACAGGAAAGAGAAACTGTATCCCTTGCCGATGGTTTCGAGGTTAACGATCGCATTGCGAACGATATAAAAGAAAAATGCAAACAACAGCGCGATCGTCAGGACCTGAATCGCAACGGAGCGCGTCTCCTTGTCGTAGACGATCCGGTACCATAGCGGTTGTTGAGTTGTTGCTTCCATGACCGTTACCCCTTATATCTATAATTATCGATCATTTCATTCGACTGCAGGTAGATTGAACCGGCGGCCTGGCGGCCGCCGGATCGAACCTTTTATAACTTAACGCAGCGGCGGTGAATACAGAATACCGCCCTTGGTCCATTGCGCATTCAAACCGCGCGACAGGCCCAGCGGCGTGTTGACACCGATATTGCGCTCGAAGATCTCGCCGTAGTTGCCTACCGCGGAAATCGCGCGTACCGCCCACTGCTTGTCGAGCCCGATCATGGAGCCAAAATCGCCTTCGGTTCCGACCATACGATTGATCGAAGGATTGTCGCCGGCCTTGGCAGCGTGCTGCTTGACGTTGGCCTGGGTCAGTCCGAATTCCTCGGCTTCGATCAGCATGTTCAGCACCCAGCGGGTGGTATCGGCCCACTCGTCGTCACCCTGGCGTACCGCTGGCCCGAGAGGTTCCTTGGAAATAATTTCCGGCAGAATCACGTGTGCATTGGGATTGTCGAAAGTACTGCGGGTAGCCGCGAGGCCCGATGCGTCAGTCGTGTATACGTCGCAACGTCCCGCGAGGTAGTTGGTCTGCCCTTCTTCGTTGGTTTCGATGGTAACCGGCTCGTAGCTCATGTTGTTGGCACGGAAATAATCGGCCAGGTTGAGCTCGGTGGTGGTGCCGGTCTGGATACAGACCGAGGCGCCGTCGAGCTGCTTGGCGGAAGTTACGCCGAGCGCCTTGGGTACCATGAAGCCCTGACCATCGTAGTAGTTGACGCCCAGGAAGGTCAGTTTCAGGTCGGCGTCGCGGCTCATCGTGATCGTGGTGTTACGATACAAAATGTCGCCCTCGCCCGAGTTCAGCACGGTAAAGCGGGTTTTACCGGTGGTCGGCACGAATTTGACCTTGTTCGGATCACCCAGTACCGCGGCTGCGGTCGCGCGGCAAAAATCAACGTCGAAGCCTTCCCAACGACCCTGGTCGTTCGGCGCGGCAAATCCGGCAACACCGGTGGTTACCACACAATTCACCTCGCCGCGGGCTTTTACGTCCTGAAGCGTACCAGCGTTCGCCACACCTGAAGTCGATGCAAGTGCGACGGCTGCCGATACTGCCAGCGTATTAAAAAGTTTCATTGGTCACTCTCTCCAATTGTTATTTCTTTAATGAAGCGCCGACCCGATTATCACGGACTCATTGCCCTTATTTTATGATCGTGTCGACAGGTTAAGGAGTTTTGTTATGTTCCTCCGTGCGCGAAAAGTAACATAACAATGGCTTCCAGCCAAGGTATTGCTTATATCGCCTGACCCATTTTATAAGTAAATTCTATTGCAACCCGCGGCCGGGAGCCCGTATAACGCCATTAATGATCAGAAACATGCGCAGTAGTGACGCCGATTTCGTGCTGGATATCTATCGACGTGGACTCGATACCGGCGAGGCATCTTTCGAAACCAGCCCACCGGACTGGCCGGCATGGCAGCTCAAATACCATTCTTTCTGTCGGCTGGTCTGGGAACAGGACGGTGAAGTGCGGGGCTGGGCGGCGCTGGCCCCGGTATCGGCCCGGGAATGCTACCGAGGCGTTGCGGAAGTCAGTATTTACGTCGATACCCGACACCTGGGACAGGGTATCGGCGGCAGGCTGATGGCCGCGCTCGTCGAGGAATCGGAACAGCACGGTATCTGGACCCTGTACTCGTCTATTTTTCCCGAAAACCTGGCGACTCTGCGCCTTCATTTGGGCCATGGCTTCCGGAAAGTCGGGATTCGCGAGCGTATCGCCCGACGCGACGGGCGCTGGCGCGATACGCTGCTGCTCGAGCGCCGCTCGACCAGGGTCGGCGTCTGACGCAAACCGGAATGACGAGAACAGCAAGCGCTCAGATCGGTGAAAGCGGGTACCTTTTCGCTTCCAGCAGACAAAACCGTTAAAGATCCTCGCCTGCGCGGGGATGACTCATAATAAGTCGAGTCGGAGCCATTATCGAAAGATTCGCGCTTGCGCGGGTATGACGGCAGGCGGGAACCATCCCGCCGTCCAGTATCCTCCCTGCGCAGGCAGGGATCTTGCACTAGCGCCCCATGACCCCGTCGATGCGGGCCCGACACTCAATCCGGATTGGAATTATGGCGAGGATGGCCGCCGGCGGTCAGTTGAGCTGGATTTCCGAAAGCCTGCGCTCCTGCGCCGTGCTGCCGAACTCATCCAGCGGCAACAGGTCGCCGAGATAGTATCCCTGCGCATAGTCGATGCCGATCGATTTCAGTTTTTCGATCGCCGCTTCGCCGTCGACGCTCTCGGCAATGGTGCGGATGCCGAGCAGATGAGCCATCGCGTTAATCGATTCGACCATCGCGCAATCGACCGCATCACCACAAATGTCGCGCACCAGGTTACCGTCGATCTTGACGAAATCCAGCGGCAAGTCCTTGAGCGCCGCAAAACTGGTCAGCCCGCTGCCGAAATCATCGAGCGCAAAACTGCAGCCGGCGGCCTGCAGGCGCCGCACCAGGCGGCTCGCGTTGGCGAGGTCGTGGCTGAACGCGGTTTCGCTGATTTCGAAGCAGATTTGATGCGGCTTGACGACGGTCTTGTCGAATCTTTGCAGGATGTACTCGACCAGCGATTCATCGGCGATCGACGCTGCCGACAGGTTCAGGCTCAATACCAGGTCCGGATTCTGCATGAATACGTGGGGATAAGCCGTGAAAACACGCTCGATCACCCAGCGATCGATTTGCGACATCAGGCCGAAGCGCGCGGCGGCGGGCAGAAACGCGCCGGGATTGATCACGTTTCCTGCGTCGTCGAGCATGCGCAGCAGCACTTCGGCGCGCGTGTGCAGGCGCGTCTGTTCGGGGTCCAACGCAATTATCGGCTGGTAGAGCAACAGGAAATGCTCGCTCGCCAGCGCATCGCGTATATCCCTGCGCTGCAGCTTTTCGCCCGGCCGGTGCGTGGCGTCGCCATCGGTTTCGTTATGGATACAGGCGCGCCCGCGACCGAGGTCCTTGGCCGCGTAACAGGCCTGGTCGGCATCGTGCATGAGCTGCTTGCGTGAAGACGATTCCGCGGTAATCGGCACGATACCGATACTGACCCCGACCTGGTAGGTCTTGTGATCCCAGACGAACCGGTATTCTCGGATCACGTCGATCAGAATGTCGGCCACATTGCGCGCCTTGTCGAGCGGACAGTTTTCCAGCAGCACGCTGAATTCGTCACCGCCGAGCCGGCCGAGGGTATCGCGTCCGCGCAACTGACCGGCGAGCAGCGACGAAATCTGCTTCAGCAACTCGTCGCCGGCGACATGCCCCGCGCTATCGTTGACGATCTTGAACTGGTCGAGATCGAGAAACAGCAAGGCGTGCGTGTTTTCGAAGTCCCTGGCAGACTGCAGCGCCTTTTCCAGCCGCTGTTCGAACTCGCTGCGGTTTACCAGCCCGGTCAACGGATCGTGGGTCGCCTGATGCACCATCTTCTTCTGCATGCGGCGCGAATCGGTAACATCCTTGAATACCAGCACCACGCCGATGCTGTTGCCCTGGGAATCGATCATCGGCGCCGCGGTGCCCTGGATCGAGTAGCGCTCGCCGCCGCGCGAAATCAGCACATTATCGGTCTTCGGCGCGACCACGCGCTGCTCCGACAGGCAGCGTTGCGCCGGATCCGGTATCACCATGCCGCTTTGCTCGTCCTCGAGGTGCACCACCGCCTCCATCGACAGCCCCATGGCCTGGTGGTAGCGCCAGCCGGTCAGCGCCTCGGCTACCGGGTTCATGTAGTCGATGCGACCCCGGCTATCGGTGGTGATGACACCGTCGCCGATCGAATGCAGCGTGATCTGCGCGCGCTCCTTTTCCATCAACGTCTCGCCGAGCGCCAGTTTACGCTCGAGTTCGGCAGCGGCGCGCGCGGCGAACAGCTTGATCACGTGGACATCGCTTTTCTGCGGCTGCAGCCTGCCCCGGGTCATGCCGGCAAGCACGCCGATTGGCCGCCCGCCCGAATCCTGCAGCCGGATCGCAAAAAAACCGGACCCCGGGAAACGCTCGCGCAGCAAATCGGCCTGGGGGAACAGCTCGCTGGCAGAATTCTCGATATACCAGAAACTGCCGCTGTCACCGCAGGGGCTGTGCTGCAACGAAACCGGGTGATTCATGATATAGCCGCCGTCGCACCAGTAAGCCTGCGTCTGGTAGGACTGTTGCGCGTCGTCGACCAGCGCCGCGAGGAACACGGCGTCCACCGACAGGAACTCGGACAGCTCCCTGACCAGCGCGTAGAAATAGGTTTCGCCGGTCGTCCCCACCGTGGCTTCGATCAGGGTATGCAGCCGATCCTTGCTATCCTGCTGCCGCCTGCGGGCGCGTTTTGCCTCGACACCCTTTATCCAGTACCAGGTCAGGCCCGCGCCGACGAGCGCGGAAAAAGAGGCTGCTGCAATCGCTTCGATCATGGGCTACCGGGATATTGTCCGCATCGATTCAAGTATAGGCAAGATTTCGCATTATTTGGATCTAACCCCGGGATTTATTAGCTTGCAACGCTTAACGCCTTTGCCTAACCTAGCGCGATTCTTCCTGCAACGAATTCATCGATTCATGGCCAGTAAAAAAAGTTCTTCCGGCAAGCCCGGTATCCGACATTACTCCTCCATCGTCGTCGACGGCGTCGATCGCGCGCCGAGCCGCTCGATGCTGCGCGCGGTAGGCTTCGACGACGCCGACTTCAGGAAACCCCAGGTCGGCATCGCGTCGACCTGGAGCATGGTGACGCCGTGCAACATGCACATCGACCAGCTCGCCCTGAAAGCGGCCGAAGGCGCCAACATGGCCAACGGCAAGGCGGTGGTATTCAACACCATCACCATCTCCGACGGCATCTCGATGGGCACCGAGGGCATGAAGTACTCGCTGGTGTCGCGCGAGGTCATCGCCGATTCGATCGAGGCGGTAACCGGCTGCCAGGGTTTCGACGCGCTGGTCACCATCGGCGGCTGCGACAAGAACATGCCGGGTTGCCTGATCGGCATGGCGCGCCTCAATCGCCCGTCGGTGTTCGTCTACGGCGGCACCATCATGCCGGGTTGCCATAAGAACAAGCCCACCGACGTGGTCTCGGTGTTCGAGGCGGTCGGCGCCGAGGCGCAGCACAAGATCAGCAGGCGCGAACTCAAGCAAATAGAATGCACCGCGATTCCGGGCCCCGGTTCCTGCGGCGGTATGTACACGGCGAATACGATGGCCTCGGCGATCGAGGCGATGGGCATGAGCCTGCCCAACAGCTCGGCGCAGGCGGCGATTTCCGCCGACAAGGCGCAGGACTGCATCGAGGCCGGGCGCGCCGCGATGTACCTGCTCCGCAACAATATCCGCCCGAGCGACATCATGACCAGGAAGGCCTTCGAAAACGCCATCACCGTGGTCATCGCGCTCGGCGGCTCGACCAACGCGGTGCTGCACCTGCTGGCGATGGCCTCGGCGATCGGCGTCAGGCTCAAGCTCGACGACTTTACGCGCATCGGCAAACGCGTGCCGGTGCTCGCCGACCTGCGCCCCAGCGGCAGGGCGATGATGTCCGAACTGATCGAAATCGGCGGAATCCAGCCGCTGATGAAAATGCTGCTCGACGCCGGCCTGCTGCACGGCGACTGCCTGACTGTGACCGGCAAAACGCTGCAGCAAAACCTGGCAAAGGTGAAACCCTATCCCGCGAGCCAGGATATCGTGCACGCGCTCAACGACCCGATCAAGAAGGACAGCCACCTCGTCATCCTGCGCGGCAACCTGGCGCCCGAGGGTTCGGTCGCGAAAATATCGGGCAAGGAAGGCCTGCGCTTCACCGGCAAGGCGCGCATTTTTTCGTCCGAAGAGCAGGCGCTGAAAAAAATTCTCGACGGTACGGTCAAGAAGGGCGACGTTATCGTCGTGCGCTACGAGGGCCCGAAGGGCGGCCCCGGCATGCGTGAAATGCTGTCGCCGACCTCGGCCATCATGGGCAAGGGTCTCGGCAAGGACGTCGCCTTCCTGACCGACGGGCGCTTCTCCGGCGGCTCGCACGGCTTCGTAGTCGGGCACGTCACGCCTGAAGCGGCGGTCGGTGGGCCGATCGCGCTGCTCAGGAACGGCGACGTGATCACCATCGACGCCGAAAAGCGCGAGGTCAACGTCAAGGTCAGCGCGGCCGAAATGAAAAAACGCGCCGCCGCGTGGAAACCGCCGAAGCCGCGCTACCGGCGCGGTGTGCTGGCCAAGTACGCGCGGCTGGTCAGCTCCGCGTCAGAGGGTGCGGTCACCGACCTACCGCAGGACTGAGGCAGGCAAGATGGCAAAGGGGTTACCGGCAGCGCGCGACATGATCGCGCAACTGATCGCGACCCCGTCGGTGAGCTGCATCCACGCCGATCTCGACATGGGCAACCGCGGCGTCATCGACCTGGTCGCGGACTGGGCCGAGCACATCGGTTTCAGCACCGAAATCCAGACCGTCGCCGAGGGCAAGTTCAACCTGATCGCGCGCGCCGGCAGCGGCAGCGAAGGCCTGGTGCTGTCGGGCCACAGCGACACCGTGCCCTGCGACCCGAACCTGTGGAGCAGCGATCCGTTCGAGGCACGCGAGGCCGACGACCGCATCTACGGCCTCGGCAGCTGCGACATGAAGAGTTTTCTCGCGCTCGCGCTGACGGCGAGCAGCCGCATCGATTTCGATAAACTCGAGCGCCCGCTGACGATCGTCGCCACCGCCGACGAGGAAACCACGATGAGCGGCGCCAAACTGATCGCCGATAACGGCAAAAAACTCGGGCGCTACTGCGTGATCGGCGAACCGACGGGCCTGAAACCGATCCGTCAGCACAAGGGCAACCTGACCATGTCGGTCGAATACCAGGGCCGGTCCGGGCACGCCAGCGACCCCGGGCTCGGCAACAACGCGCTCGACGGCATGCACCAGTTCATGACCGCGCTATATGCCTATCGCGACCGCATTCAGTCCCGCTACAACGATCCGGCGTTTACCATTCCGACACCGACGATGAATCTCGGTCACATCCACGGCGGCGACAATTCGAACCGGATTTGCGGTTCCTGCCTGCTGCTGATCGATATCCGTTTTTTACCCGCGATGTCGTTCGCGACCCTGCAGGCGGACCTCGAGCAGATTGCGGCCGAGGTGGCCGAGGCCAGGGGTCTCGGTGTTACCACGCAGACCTTCGGCGCCGGCATGCCGGCGATGGACACCGACGAGGCCAGCGAAATCGCGCAGTTCCTGACCCGCGTCACCGGTAAGAAAACCGGCAGTGTCGCGTTCGGCACCGAGGCGCCCTACTTCAATTCGATGCAGACCGAAACCATCGTCATCGGTCCGGGTTCGATCAACCAGGCGCACCAGCCCGATGAATTCCTGCCGCTGCAACATATCGACCCGACGATAACTATGATCGATAACCTGATCGAGCGTTTTTGCATGGCGTGAAGATTCTCGCCGATCACAATATTCCCTGCGTCGCGGACGCCTTCCACGATCTCGGCGAAGTCGGACTGATGCCGGGTCGAGACATCAGGCGCGAACACTTACTGGATTGCCAGTGCCTGATTACCCGCACCGTCACGCGAGTCGACGAGGCCTTGCTGGCCGGTACGCCGGTCGAGTTCGTCGGCACCGCGACCATCGGCACCGATCACATCGACCTGGAGTACCTGCGGCAAAACGGCATCGCCTGCAGCAACGCCGCCGGCTGCAACGCCGAAGCGGCGGCCGAATACGTGATCAGCGGCTTATTCGCGATGTCGCAGCACGGGGATTTCGATCCGTTTGCATTAAAAGCCGGCATCGTCGGTTACGGCAACGTCGGCTCGCGGTTATATCAAAAACTCGATGCGCTCGGTATCGACTGCCGCGTATGCGACCCGCCGCTGCAGGAAACCGGTGAGTCGGCCCGGGATTTCGTCGATCTCGACGAGGTCCTCGATGGATGCAACTTCATCAGCCTGCACGTGCCGTTGACGCGCGACGGCAGGTACCCGACCTTTCATCTGCTCGATCGCGAACGCCTGGCGCAACTCGTAACCGGCAGCGTACTGGTCAACGCGGCACGCGGCGAGGTGGTCGACAATGCCGCCCTGCTCGAACTGCTGTGGGAACGCGATGATCTGTCCGTATTTCTCGATACCTGGGAAAACGAGCCGCTGGTAAATCGCGCACTGCTGCGGCACGTCGATCTGGCGACCCCGCATATCGCCGGCTATAGCATCGAGGGACGGCTGCGCGGCACGCAAATGGTGCTCGAAGCGGCCTGCAGGCATTTCGGACTCGAGTCGGGCTGGCACATGACGCAGCTGTTGCCGGCCGCCAGGTCGATCGCTATCGAGGCGGCGGGCTCGGGGCTCGAATCCTGGCGCAGCCTGTTCCGTCAGCATTGCGATATCCGGCGCGATCACGATGCATTCGTCGCCGGCGCGGATTTCGACGACGATCGCTTTGCGCAACATTTCGACGGCCTGCGCCGGGTATACCCGGACCGGCTCGAATACGAGCGTTTCACCGTGGGTCGTCGAAAGGGAGGGCTGCCGGACAAGGTTTTACGGCGGCTGGGATTTAAGATAACAGGCTAGTTTTACGCCCGCCCGAATCAGGGACGCAGCTGTATCACCTTGGCGGGAGGATTGATCAGTTGCTCCGGGTTCTGAATCATGGCCTCGATCGCTTCGGGCGCGACCGGCCTGCTCAGCAGATATCCCTGGGCTTCGTCTATCGCGTAGGAACTCAGCAACCTGAGCTGATCGCGGTCCTCGACGCCCTCGGCGACGACTCGCATCTTCATCGAGTGCGCCATGCTGATCAGCGTCTGCACGATCTTCTGATCGTTTTCGTCGCTACAGATATCCTTGACGAAGCCGCGGTCGATCTTGAGGCAATCGATCGGCAGGGATTTGAGGTAGCCCAACGACGAGTAGCCGGTACCGAAATCGTCGATCGCGATAGTAATCCCGCGCGCGTGCAGCCGCTCCAGCGACTCGATCGCCTGGCGCACGTTTTCCATCAGGATGGTTTCGGTAATTTCGATCTCGAACAGCCGCGGCGGCACCCGGTATTCGTCGAGGCTGCCCAGGATTTTCTGCACGATATCGGACTGGATCAGCTGCATGCTGGACAGGTTGATTGCGACCTTGCAATCGAGGATACCCATGTCTATCCAGTCGCGAAGCTGCCGACAGGCTTCGCGGATGACCCAGTCGCCGATCTGCACGATCAGGCCCCTGCGTTCCGCGAATTCGATGAACTCGTAGGGTGACACGACGCCGCGCTCGGGATGATCCCAGCGAATCAGCGCCTCGACGCCGACGATCCTTTGCCGGGCAATATCGAGCTTGGGCTGATATTGCAGTACCCACTCCTCGTTATCGATCGCGCGGCGCAGGTCGACCTCGAGCTGCAGGTGCTTCAGGGAAAGCTCCTGTACGTGGTTGTCGAAGAACTGGTAGTTGAATTCCGACCTGTGCTTCTTGCTGTACTGCTTGGCGCTCATCGCGTTGTTGAGCAGGCCCTCCACCGATTCCGAATCGGTCGGGTACAGGCTGACGCCGACGTGGCTGGTCAGGTAAACCGTGTTACCGTCGATCTCGACCGGCTGGTTGATGATATCGAGAATGCGTTTCACCGCCCAGGTCACGTCTTCTTTTCTCGGCAGATCGGTCAACAGCACCGCGAACTCGTCCCCGGCGAAGCGCGAGATACTCAGACGCGACACGCCGTCGGACTTGCGTACGATCGAATTCAGACGGTAAGCAACCTGCTTGAGCAATTCATCGCCCCCCGAACGCCCGAGGCTCGCGTTGATCTGGCTGAACATTTCGATATCGATGATCAGCACCGCGGCGATCTGGTCGTGGCGGCAGCCGCGCTCGATCGCCTGGTGAATGCGATCGTAAAACAACACCTGGTTGGGCAGCCCGGTCAGGCTGTCGTAACTCTTGCTGTATTCGAGCTCGGACGAGAACTGCGACGCGATGTCCTCGAGTTCGGCAATGCGATGCTGAAGATTCGCGACATTCGGCCCGACACCGGTTTCGGCTGCTTCCTGTGCCTGCCGGATTTCGGTCAGATCCTCGTCCGACGCCATCGACGCCCAGCTCACCACGCGGTTGCGCCCGGTCTGCTTGGCGGCATAAAGCGCCTCGTCGGCGAGATGGTTCAGGTTGCCCTGGTCGGTCGGGTTATCGTGCATGCTGGCGACGCCGAGGCTCGCGGTCACGCGTGGTCCGTTTTCGTAGCGCCTGGTCGACTCGTCCTTGACCCGCAGCCGGATGCGCTCGGCGACCTTCACCGCCATGTCGATCGGCATGCCCGGCAGCACCAGGCAGAATTCCTCGCCGCCATAGCGGCCGACGAGATCGTCCTTGCGCGTGCTCATCTTGAGGATCTCGGCGAGCATCTTGATTACCTCGTCACCGGTGGCATGGCCGAAGTTATCGTTGACCGACTTGAAGTGATCGAGGTCGACCATGATGCAACACAATTCGGTGCCATCCTCGCGCGACGCGTTGAACAACATCTCGAACTGCTCGGAGAACGAGCGCCGGTTCAGGCACCCGGTCAGCGAATCGCGGGTCGCGAGGTAGGAAAGCTCCTTGTTCTGCTCCTGCACCACGGCTCGGGTTTTTTCGAGATGCTCGACCATGGTCTGCAGCTGCACGTTCTGCTCCTCGATCGCGGTGATGTCGTCGAGCGTGATCAGCACACCCTGGGGCTTGCCCTCGGGGCTCAGTATCGGCGACGCGTTGATCGCGAACTTGATCATGTCACCTTCATCCGGTTTAAGCCTGAACTGCGCGCCCACGGTATTCTTGCCGGTTTTGAGCACCTCCAGCCAGGGCAGCTCGGTACCCGATTTCTGCTTCGAGACGCGCTCCCAGTTCAGCTCGGAAGCCCTGGCTCCCAGCAACGTGATCGGCTCACGGCCGATTTTTTCGCTGAAAGCCTTGTTGACGAGCAGGATTTGCTCGTCTTCATCGACGATGATAACGCCTTCGGAGAGGGTATCGAACGCGGCGTTGACGCGTTCCGGGATGACCGCGCTGGGGTCGAGCTGGCGCAGGGTTCTGAGCATGAACACGAGGTAGACGAAAAATCCGATCAACAGCGTGAAAACCAGCAGCCTGAAGACTCCCTTCTGCGTAAATCCGATGAAAGAATCGCTTTTGAGCGCCTGGAAGCGCAGTTCCACGTTACCCCACAGCCTGTCGCGCTGCATCAATGGCACCAGCACGTGCGACGAGGTCGACTTGCTGCTGTCGTATCCCTGCCAGAGCTGCGCGTGGTTCGGTGTCTGGAAAACGGCTTCCCCGGTGGCACGCCGAATACCGGTCGACAGGATCGCCGGGTTGCGCCGCGCGACAATGCCGACCAGGCCCTCTATTTTCCTGATATCGCTGTTCGGGTCCATCACCGAAAACTGGATCGCGAGCGACTCGGCGATCTGCTTGCGGGTCTCCAGTTCCATCCTGTCTTCGTCCGGGGTGAACCCGAGCATATCCGCGGTCAGCAGGATACAGGCGGTCAACAGCGCGAGCGCAATGCTGATGCGCATCGCCGGAAACAAAAGCCCCAGGGACTTGCGCAACCTATTCATCTAGGTGTCCGCGGTTGTGCTGCCCGCTTTCTTTCGCGGCAAACATATTATCGACGCGCCGCGCGTGCTGCCTGGCCTGGGTATTGTTGGTTTCGTCATCGTCATCGTCATCGGGCTCGACATCTTCTTCATCTTCCCTGGTTTTTAGTATCGGCAGCGGATCGAAACGGTTTAGCAGCGGCACCGCACTCATCAGGCTCGCCAGCAGCGACCCGCCGCGCAGCACCCAGCTGACGATACCCGCGGTCAGGCTAACGGTCGAACCGACGATGATCTCAACGTCGACATTGTCGGCAGAGCGTCTATCCACCTCGCTATCCATGTCCTGGTGCATGAGCTCGATACGCTCCAGCAATTGCAGCTCGTACCGCTCGTTCAGCGCCTCGTCGTCGCTGACCTGCAGGCTTAGCCTGTCGACGTCAAGCGCATCGTTCGGTAGCGGCTGGGCAGGCCGAAGTTCGGCAACCGGTTCCACCGCTTGCTGTTGAAAACTGACCTTGTCGAGCTGCTCAGGTCGATCGTCCTCGACCAGATCGGCCGAGGAGACGGTTTCCCGAACGGGTGGCGGCGTGCTTTCCTGCACGATCGGAATAATTTCCTCGAGAATTCGATCGCTACCGCCGGTGCTGTCGTCCTCGATTACCGCTTCCTCTGGCGGCGGCTCGTTCGCGGGTGGCGGTTCGACGACTGGCAGCTCTACCACCGGCGCTGGCGCGGCTTCCTGGGCGCCGTTGATAAGAATTTCGATATCGTGGGTGCTGCCGTCCGCCGTGGTCACGGTCAGCGTATCTGTTATCGTTTCGCCGGCCTGCAGCGCCTGGATCTCGGCCTGGCTGTTATCCGCGCTATAGCTCCAGTTGCCGGCCGCGTCGATGGTCAGGCTGCCGAGCACACCGTTGATGGTGCCCGCAATAAAGCTGGACTCGCCAGCGTCAGGATCGGCGATGGTCAGGGCGCCCGATACGCTAATCTTGTCATCGACGACATTCTGGTCTTCCATGACCGCGCCCAGGTCGTCCCCGCCAATTACCGGAGCACTGTTTAAAGGATCAACCGTCAAGGTAAAGATATCGGTCACCGTGCTGCTGCCGTCGTCGGCGGTGATCTTGACATCGAGGGTGCCGACGTCTGCCGCCCCGGGAATGCCCGAGAAGGTCCGGGTGGCGCCGTCGAAACTCAGCCAGGCCGGCAGCGGGCTGTTATCGCTTAAGCTCGCGGCATAGGTCAGTGTATCCGAGGCGTCGAGATCGCCGAAACTGTTGGCCGCGAAAACATAATTGAAGATAAGGCTCTCGGTCGCGGTCTGATCCGCAAGCGGGTTATCCAGCGTCGGCGCATCCTCGGCGCCGTTGATGGTGATGCTGACGACCTGGGTGCTGCCGTCGCTGGCGGTGAAGTTAAAGCTGTCGGTCAGCGATTCGCCGGTGTCGAGCCCCTGCACCGTTGCATGACCATTGTTGAGCGTATAGGTCCAGGTATTGCCGCTGATTTCGAAGTTGCCATAGCCGTTGCTGCCGGGCGTCGGCGCCAGGTCGATGTAACTGACCGGATTGTCAGAACTATCGGCATCCGTAATCGTCAGGCTATTGCTCACCGTGAGCGCGCCGTCTTCGGCTACCGCACCGGTGGCAACCCCGCCAAGCACCGGCGCATCTTCCGCACCGTTGATCGTCACCGTGACCTGCTGGGTACTGCCATCAGAGGCGGTAAAGGTATAGGTATCGGTCAGCGTCTCGCCGGCATCGAGCGCCTGCACCGCCGGGTTGTTATTATCCAGCGTGTAGGTCCAGGTGCCGGATGTCATCTCGAAGGTGCCGTAGGCGTTATCGCCCGCGGTCACGCCCACATCGGCGAAGCTCGGGCTGTCGCTGGTGTCGGTATCGCTAATGCTGAGCGTGCCACTGCTGGTCAGCGTGCCGTCTTCCGTCACACTGCCGGTGGTGGTGCCGGTGATCACCGCCGCGTCTTCCGCGCCGTTAATCGTGATCACCACGTTGTGCGTGGTGCCATCGAAGCTGGTCACCGTCAGCGTATCGGTGATGCTTTCCAGCGCATCGAGCTGCTGGATCGCCGCCTGCGTATTGTCCGCGGTATAGGTCCAGTCGCCATTGGTCGCGATCGAGAGGCTGCCGTAAGTCCCGCTCACGGTTTCCGCCTGGAACGTCGACTCGCCCACATCCGGGTCGCTGATCGTCAGCGTGCCACCGGTGCTGATGTTGTTCGCAACGACACCGACGTCTTCCTGTACCGCACCGGTATCGGTACCGCCGATCAACGCCGGGTCGTTGGTGTTGCCGACGACGATGGTGAAGCTCTGGTTCGAACTCAGGGTGCCGTCGCTGACGTTCAGCACCACGTTATGGGTACCTACTTCCGCATTGGTCGGGGTGCCGCTGAGCGTGGCCGTGCCGTCGCCGTTATCGACGAAGGTCAGCCAGGCCGGCAGCGTCGGCGCGGTGATGGTCACAGCCTCGACATCGACATCGCTGGTGGTGATGGTATAGCTGTACGCCGCGTCCTCGGTCGCCGCGGTCACCGCGGTGGAATCGAACACCGGCGCATCTTCCGCACCGTTGATCGTCACCGTGACCTGCTGGGTACTGCCATCAGAGGCGGTAAAGGTATAGGTATCGGTCAGCGTCTCGCCGGCATCGAGCGCCTGCACCGCCGGGTTGTTATTATCCAGCGTGTAGGTCCAGGTGCCGGATGTCATCTCGAAGGTGCCGTAGGCGTTATCGCCCGCGGTCACGCCCACATCGGCGAAGCTCGGGCTGTCGCTGGTGTCGGTATCGCTAATGCTGAGCGTGCCACTGCTGGTCAGCGTGCCGTCTTCCGTCACACTGCCGGTGGTGGTGCCGGTGATCACCGCCGCGTCTTCCGCGCCGTTAATCGTCACCGTGACCTGCTGCGTACTGCCGTCGCTGGCGATGAAGGTATAGGTATCGGTCAGGGATTCGCCGGCATCCAGCGCCTGCACCGCAGCATGACCATTGTTCAGCGTGTAGGTCCAGGTGTTACCGGTAATTTCGAAGTTACCGTAACCGTTGTCGCCGACAGTGGCCGCGACGTCGTTGAAGCTGATCGGATTATCGCTGGTATCGGCGTCGGTGATCGTCAAGGTTTCGCTCACGGTTAGCGTGCCGTCCTCGGACACCGTGCCGGTAGCCACGCCGCCGATGACCGGCGCATCCTCGGCGCCATTGATCGTCACCGTGACGGTTTGGTTCGAGCCATCGGTCGCGGTGAACGTATAGGTATCAGTTAGGATTTCACCCGCATCCAGGGCCTGCACCGAGGCATGACCGTTGTTCAGCGTATAGGTCCAGGTATTGCCGGTAATCTCGAAATTGCCGTAACCGTTGTCGCCGAGCGTCGCGGCGACATCATTGAAGCTGACCGGGTTGTCCGAGGTATCCGCGTCGGTGATCGTCAGCGTATCGCTCGCGGTCAAGGTGCCGTCTTCGGCCACCGTGCCGGTAGCGACCCCGCCGATGACCGGGGCGTCTTCACTACCGTTGATCGTTACGGTGACGGTTTGGGTCGAGCCATCGGTCGCGGTGAAGGTGTAGGTATCGGTCAGCGTCTCGCCCGCATCGAGCGCCTGCACCGCCGCATGACCGTTGTTCAGCGTGAAGGTCCAGGTGTTGCCGGTAATCTCGAAATTGCCGTAACCGTTGTCGCCGAGCGTTGCGGCGACGTCGTTGAAGCTGATCGGATTATCGCTGGTATCGGTATCGGTGATCGTGAGCGTATCGCTCGCGGTCAGCGTACCGTCTTCCGCGACCGTGCCGGTGGCCACTCCGCCGATCACCGGTGCATCCTCGGCGCCGTTGATGGTCACAGTTACGGTCTGCGTGCTACCGTCAGTTGCGCTAAACGTGTAGGTATCGGTCAACGTTTCGCCGACATCGAGGGCCTGCACCGCCGCGTGGCCGTTGTTCAGCGTGTAAGTCCAGGTGTTGCCGGTGATTTCGAAGTTGCCGTAGCCGTTGTCGCCGAGCGTGGCCGCGACGTCGTTGAAGCTGATCGGATTGTCCGAGGTATCCGCGTCGGTGATTGTCAGCGTGTCGCTCGCGGTCAGCGTACCGTCTTCCGCGACCGTGCCGGTGGCCACTCCGCCGATCACCGGTGCATCCTCGGCGCCGTTGATCGTGACCGTGACGGTCTGGGTCGAGCCATCGGTCGCGGTGAACGTATAGGTATCGGTTAAAGTTTCGCTGACGTCGAGCGCCTGCACGCTGGCATGACCATTGTTCAGCGTGAAGGTCCAGGTGTTGCCGGTGATCTCGAAGTTGCCGTAGCCGTTGTCGCCGAGCGTCGCAGCGGCGTCGTTGAAGTTGACGGGGTTGTCGCTGCTATCGGCATCGCTGATGGTCAGGGCCGCGCTCGCGCTTAGCGTGCCGTCTTCGGAGACGCTGCCGGTGGCGGTGCCGCCGATCACCGGCGCGTCTTCGGCGCCGTTGATCGTGATCACGACGTCGTGCGTGGTGCCGTCGGCCGCGCTGACGGTCAGCGTATCGGTCAGCGTCTCGCCGGCATCGAGCGCCTGGATTGCGGCCTGGCTATTGTCGGCGGTATAGGTCCAGTTACCGGCCGCGTCGATGCTCAGGTCGCCGTAGCTGCCGTTGACGGTGCCCGCCTGGAAGCTCGATTCGCCGGCATCGGCGTCGCTGATCGTGAGGCTGTCCGAGACGCTGATATTACCGCCGACCACGCCGACATCCTCGGTCACCGCGCCGGTGTCGGTGCCGCCGATCGTCGGCAGGTCGTTGACCGGCGTAACGCCGATATTGAAAGTGCCGCTCGCCGCCGCGGCGCCGTCCTCGCCGCCGTCGGCAAGAGTGAAGCCGAAGCCATCGCTGAAGTTTTCGCTGCCGTCGTGATCGTAGGTCAGCAACCCGGCATCGATATCGGCCTGGGTGAAGGTATTGTTGACCGCGAGCGCGGTGCCGTTCAGTCGCAGCGTGCCGTAACCCGGGATCGACGTCACCGTATAAGTCACCCCTGCCCCGCTGTCGTCCGGGTCGCCCTCGTTCAGCATCAGGTTGGTGATCACCGTGCCGGTCGAGCCCTCGTTGACCGTCACCCCGGTGTTGACGCCGACCGTCGGCGCGTCGTTGACCGCGGTGACCGTGATCGTCACCGGCGCCTCGTTCGACAGGTTGCCGTCGATATCGCGGATCGTGTAGGTAAAGCTGTCGCTCGCGGTCTCGGAGCCGTTATGCGTGTAGGTCACGGTGCCGTCGCCGTTGACGACGACGCTGCCGTTGGCCGGGCCCGAGGTGATCACGATGCTGGTGAGATCGAGCGCGTCGTCGCTATCGGTGTCGTTGGCGGCGAGGTCGATGACGACCGAACCGCCCTCGGCGGCAGTGCCGAAGTCGTCGGCCGCGCGCGGCGGCAGGTTGTCGACGATCGTGAGAGTACGGGTGTCGACAAGACTGGTATCTGTGCCGTCGGACACGGAGAAATTGACATAGAGGACACCCTCGGCCGGCGTCGGATTGAAATCCTCGTACTGCACCGAGCGCAGCGCCGTCTCGTAATCGGCCACGCTGGCGCTGCCGCTCAGCGTCAGGATGCCGCTATTGATATCGAACGACCCGGTGATGCCGAGCTGATCGGTGAACAGCAGCCGGTCCTGGCCGCGCAGGTAACCGTCGCCGAAGCTGACCTGCGCCGATTGCAGCGAAGCATTGTCGACGTCGCTGACCGTGAGATTCGGATCGACCGCCATCGTGCCGCTGAGATACAGGATCGGGCTAGGGTCGATCGAGATCACCGGCGGATCGTTGACGTTGGCGAGCGTCACGCTGACCACCTGCGTCGTCGTGCCGCCGAGATCGTCGGTCACGGTCACGGTAAAGCTGTCGGTCCCGAACCAGTCCGGGTCGGTCGGGGTGAAGCTCCACGCGCCGCTGGCCGGATCGATCGCCGCGGTGCCATTCGTGGCGGGCGTGGTGACGCTGAAGTAGGTACCGTCGGTGAGACCCTCGACATCGGTCGCGATCAGCGTACCGGTGACGGCGTCACCCTCGTTGCCGGTATAGCTGGTATTGCCGCCGATGGTGGCCGGGTCATCGACATTCACCAACGTAATACTAACAACCTGCGTGGTGGTGCCGCCCAAATCGTCGGTGACGGTGACGGTGAAACTGTCCGAACCAAACCAGTTCGGGTCGGTCGGCGTGAAGGTCCACGCACCGGTCGCAGCGTCGATCGTGGCGGTGCCGTTGGTGGCTGGCGCTGATACGGTAAAGTAGGTGCCATCGGTCAGGCCGTCGACATCGGTCGCGGTCAGCGTGCCGGTGACCGCATCGCCCTCGTTGCCGCTGTAACCGGTATCGCCGCCGATCACGGCGGCATCGTCGACATTGGTGACGGTTATCGGCACGATGTCGCTATCGCTCGTTGCCGCTCCGTTCATCGTGCTGACAATTTCTGCAGCAGTGAGTGCACGGCCATAGATCCGTGCATCGTCGATCATTCCCTCAAAGAAAAAGTTGGTCGGATCGGTTGGGTGCTGCCCGATGAAGGTGTCAGCATCCACGCCATGAATGATGGATGTGGGCGTTGCGGCGCTCGCAACTTCGACGCCGTCCAGATACAGCCGTCGCATATCGTTGGTATCGTCGAATACAAACGCAACGTGGCGCCAGCCGGTGCCGGTAATCGGGGTGCTGAAATCCAGATTCTGCCAAGATCCGTCATAATACGATGTCCGTATACCATCCGCCGCGCCCCAATCACCTGCGCGCAGCAATACTGAACCACCGATCGAAATAACCTCGCCGGGATCGGCCTTGGTGAAATTAATCCAGGCGCTAAGCGTGACGTCAGCCGGTTGACCGAGGAGTCCGGCAATCTGTACGCCATCGTCGACACCGTCAAAGCTCAGCACGTCCCCTCGGG